>FMSI01128821.1_pt1 | contig 18642 bp, 16 predicted proteins | sample 1504471 | NCBI WGS metagenome assembly FMSI01 (sample SAMEA4475357, study PRJEB15587) | soil metagenome | biome: Soil; feature: Field | place: India | collected 2015-03-11 | depth 0 m
ACAGCAACAAGAATACACTTATTAAAGCATTGAAAAATGGTGATGTTGAGCTGGGTGCTTTTGTCATTTCTCATCAAAATAGGTTTATGAGTACTTATGCACTTTTATCATCAGTGCGGCATACACTTACTATCGCACAAAAATACAACGTTGCCGTGAAAACTGCATGTATTCATGATGTCATGGATTTTTCCAAATTGCCAAAAGTCCTATATGCCAATAATATACCATACTGCCTGATTGGCCCCAATGACTCACGATATATAGTGCCGCCCCTTTTTTATCTAGCATCACCTGATGGAAGCGCAAAGGTGCTGGCGTGGCATACCGTTGGGCTTAACGGGTATGGCGAAAATTTTGATTTGAATATGCGTCTTACATTGCCCTTCAAAGACGATGATTTTAGCATAATGGAAACCAGCGTTGCACAGCATTTGGCGCAACTTGAAAAAGGATATCCCACAGAAGAAATTTCACGGTATTATGATTATGCAAACAAACAGTGGAACTATCCCTATGATGCATATCTTTTACCGTATTATCCGTCCCAGGGTGGCGACAATCAGCCTCAGACGATTGTACCTTCAGAAATTGCAAAGAGATGGAATGCAAAATTTATTAATCCAAAGATAGTCATTGCAACGCCTGCGGATTTCTTTGATTATGTATCAGCTGCGTATGGCGCACAGATTCCGATTATAAAAGGGGAATTGCCGCCATTCTGGGGTGAACAGATATATTTAGATTTTATTCAGGTTGATCCGCAGCGATTATCAATTAACTACTGGTATGATTATGCACACCATTCACGCGGGATACATATGGTACAATCGCTACTTCTTGGTAAGCCTGTTGATATTACATCGTATAGTACACAAAGTCTTGAAGGGTACATGGCAATCATACTTAATAATGACCACAATCCCAGACCTGTGCCATTCGGGAAAACGCATTACACAAAGCAGGATGTTCAAGACTGGATGGACACACGCAATCAGTGGGTATATGCGCCTTTGAATGTTATGAAGGATGCAAAAGATGTACAGCAAAGCCGTAAGGAAGATGCTTTGTGGACGCTGGTGAACACACAAACAAATCCTCTAATTCTTGAAAATGCATTCTACCGTATTGCATTTGATAAAACGAAAGGCTGTATTACCAGTATTTTTGATGCACAGCTACAAAAGGAATTGGTAAACACACAGCACCGCTACGGCTTTAATCAATACGTTATAGGGGTACGGGGTGAAAACACTGGGAAGCGCAATTATTTTGACACCCAGGAAGGATTCAAACGCGTCATATCCACGGTATATACAAATCCCAACAACGATTACAAAATAATTGTTAAAGGGTCAGAGCGTTCCTATTACAAGGGTATGGAATTGCTCTCTGAATTTTTGCATAAAGCATTTGGCATAAAGTTACCACCAACTTTGTTGAAAGTAGCGTATTTTTTCTATCAGCTGTTTACACCATCACTGTCGCTTACACAGGAGATTATCATACCTGCTAATGAAAAGCGAATTGATTGTATACAACATTTTGAAGGTACTGCACCTCAAATAGCGGAACATTACTTTGCCTATCCTTTGGTTTTTGATGAGCTATCGTATGATTCTGGCTTTACGGTTGTAAAATGGAAGAGTCAAGACAATAGCGGTGACCTTATCCCAGCCGCTAAAAATACTGCACCATTTAGAAGCATTAACGATACGCTGTATCCATTTCAGTGGATGTACGCAATCCCAACTTCTTTGTATTGTGATGGGTTTGTGTTGCAAAAAGACCGTTCACACTATGCATTATTTATCACACACAATAGCAAGGCGATAGTTCCAGATAATGATTCAAGTGCATTTTATCACTGTTGCATTGGATGGTCGTTGTGGGGTACTTTAGGGCTGGGACGCAATTTGCCAGATACTATCGCATTTAAAAGCACTTTTACAAGCTTTACGGCACACACAAAGAATGAAGCGATAGCAACTGCGTACAAACTTACATTTGATATATCAGGCCACACGAATCAATCGGCTGTAGAGTCACGTAATAGTAATGTGCGTGTTGTATATCTTCAACCTCTTTCAGAAAAAAGGATTGTTGTTGGTGTTTATGAGCTATCAGGCACGATGCAGTTTACTGAGCTTGTGATAAACACAAAACGTAGGATACTCAAGGCATATCATTCAGACATTAATGGAAAAAAAATCAAAGCGCTGCAATTATCAGGAACTTCATTACCATTGAGTCTACATCCACATCAACTATCGTTTATAACATTTGAATTATAAAAGGAGGAAAACGTATGGCACCAGCATATTCGCATGACGAAATTATAAAACTTTGTGAGCGATTGGAGAAAACCTACACGCCAGCAGTGTGTGATACGCTTGATGAGATGGGCTTTATGCATCAGGCAATGTGTTCTGGATTTATGCCCATTATGCCACGCGCTGCTGTTGCAGGGCCTGCATTTACAATGGAAGAAGCAAAGACACGCAAAAGCACACGATTAAAAGAGTATGATCCGGAATTTGTTGCCAAGGTGCTTGAGGATCTGTTTGGCACCATGCAAAAGGGGCAGGTGGTAGCAGTGAATACTAATGAATTTTACGGTGCAGGTGCGTGGGGTGAGCTTATGTCAACGACGTGCAAATTTTTTGGCGGCGTAAAAGGCGCTGTGGTTGATGGGCCAATTCGGGATATTAATCGCATTCTGGAAATTGAGTTTCCTGTGTGGGCACGCGGTAATATCCCCACCGATTCAATAGGAAGGGTTGATCTTGTTGGCATTGGTGGTCCTATATGGTGTGGTGGCGTGCGGGTAAATCCCGGTGACATTATTTTTGCCGACTGTGATGGAGTGGTAGTTATTCCAATGAAGGATGTTGATTTAAAAGAAGTGGTTGAAAAAGCAGAAGAGGTGGTGCAGGCAGAACGGCGTTCACGCCAGGAGATACGGCAGGGCAAGTCATTGCTTGATGTGTACCGCAAATATGGAAAGCTGTAATGTGAGGAAAGGATATGAAAACAATAGTTGTAACGGGATGTTCAGGGTATCTGGGGCAGCATGTAGTGCAAACGTTACTACAGGAACAATATGCAGTCACCGGCATTGATATAAAAGAATCACCGGCACAGGGTCAGAGCAATTTTACGTTTGTCAAAGGCGATATTGTTGATTCTGAATTTGTGATGAATGCCTGTAAAAATGCTAATGCCGTAGTCCATTGTGCTGCTGCGCTTGCGCAATTTGTCAAAGATGCACAACGCATGCATGATATAAATGTAATTGGTACAAAGAATATCATTGGAGCGTGTAAAAAACATGCCATAAAACAATTAGTATTTATCTCATCGGTTGAAGTGTATGGTATTGATGTGCCCGTTCCCTGTCCTGAGGATGCACCTTTGCGCCCTGTATGTCCATACGGCGAACACAAGGTTGAAGGGGAGCGGATGTGTGCAGAATTAGCCGGGAAAGGCTGTGGTGTTGCAATCCTCAGACCACCAACAATTAACGGACCCGGGCAAAACGAGCCTTTCCTTGTTGAACAGATGAAAGCTATAAAACAAGGAAAGCCAGTAATTCTTCCAGGTGGAGGAAAAACACGATTGCAGATGGTGGATGTCCGCGATGTTGCTCAGGCAGTGCTGCTGTCACTCAAAAAAGTTAGCAAAGGAGTACTCATTGCAAATATTGCTAGCGATAATGTGCCTACCATCCGCCAGATGGTAAAAGCTCTGTTTAATCATGCAGGAAAGAAAGAAAAGATACTATCTGTACCTGCACCTGTAGCACGTGCTATTGTCAAAACCCTTTCATTGTTTGGCATATCACCGCTGGAACCACAACATCTGGAAATAGCACTGCGCGATTATGTGTTTGATAATACACGAGCAAAGAAAGAGTTGGGATGGAAACCAACCAAAAATGACATTGAAAGCGCTATTGATGCATATGAGTGGTTTATCCACCACAATCCTTCGACGTAGCATTGAAAATAATGGAATTAGCTATGAAACAGGGGGTTCCACTGCAAAAATTAGTCACTCATAAATTTAGCATTGATGAAGCTGAAGCGGCATTGCTACGAAGTGATTACATGAAAGCAGTAATTGTGCCATAAGTATATTGATGAGGATGAGTCATGAACATTTTTTTTATATTAATTGGACAGGCAACCGTTGTTATTAACGTAAATGGGATAGTCTTTATGACCGATCCCTGGTGGGGCTCTTTTGAATTTTTGCGTGCAGTCCCATTGTCAATAAATCCAGAGGAAATATCACCTCTGCATTATATGCTAGTTTCACATAATCACATTGATCATTGGTGTGAGAGTGCCATCAAACTGGCAAAAGAAAAGGATTGCATGGTTATAGGGTCAACAAAATCGGTAAAACGTGCCCGTAAAAAGAGTGTTAAACAATGTAAGGCTCTGACCCCGGGCGATAGTGTTGATTGCAATGGTGTTATGGTGTATGCGGTTCCAGGATTTCATCCATTTGCAAAGGATGCAATAGGCTTTATCATACAAAAAGGTAATATTACACTGTATTTTTCGGGGGATACGCTGTACACTGAAAATTTACTCAAGGCTCTGACCCCATACTCAGTAACTATCGCCATGATACAGGTTGCCTGTTCCACCTACCCACTGGTGGGTAAAGACGGGATGGATTTGGAGGCGGCATCACGCTTTGTTGCAGATGTAAAACCTGGGATTGTAATACCCATACACTATCAGATAAAGGGAAAGTACCTCACTTACGCGCAGTTACAAAACTGGAACGTTGATGCACAAAAAATTATTTTGCCCCATGGGAAGGAGTTTCATTTGCAAATATAAGGGAACTTTTAAAAAACCATTTATAAGGTTGTTCCCTTGTGGGCACAATATATAGGCAAAAACCGCTTTTTTGCTGCTAATTGTAAGGATGAAAGTGGTTTTTAGAGGTGCCCATAATTTCTGGGATTTTAGTGCAATTGTTGTAACAAAATGAGAATAGCATGAAAATGTTATATTGATCACTACCAAAAGGAGAAACATCCAGGGTTGTAAAGACTAAATTTTCGATCGCATAATGACCTCAAAATGACATTACAAAAAAATATTTTGGAGGAAAGTATGATAGAAAAGCCACCTTCTGGTTTTAACCTCATCAAAGTGTTGGGTCCGGGGCTTGTGTGGTCGGCAAGTGCAATTGGGGTGTCAGAGCTTGTGTTTGCCACACGTTCTGGCGCGTTATTTGGATATTTGTTGTTATGGGCGCCGATTGTATCTCTTGTGATGAAGTATGCTATCTTTGAGCTGGTTGGCCGATACACCATTGCAACAGGTCAAAATGTCCTGATTGCATTTGCCCAGGTTGAAATTGATCTAAAACTTTTCAAACTAAAAACCGGGTGGGTGATAACACTTTTCTGGATAGTGTTTATTGCAAGTGTTTCAGGAATAGCAGGTATTGCCTTGTCGGTTGGTAGCTGCATATACGGGCTTGTTCCTGCAATTTCAATGGAGATGGCAACGGTGTGTTCGATAGTAGCTGTTGGAATAATTTTGTATTTAGGAAGTTATGTAACGCTGGAAAAAATATCACGGGTGCTGGTTTTTGTAATGATACTGTTTTTAGTGTATGCATTAATCGAAACTTCTCCCAATCCAGCTGAGATGGCAGGTGGTCTGCTACCACGGGCGCCGTTTTACACGTTACGTGAGCTCATTCCGCTTTTAGGGTGGACTGGTGCAGGAGCCATAGGCGTGGTATGGTATTCATTATGGATAGAAGGCAGTAAACGTGGTAAAGGCGATAACACCATAGATACAGACGAAGACAAGCACAGGATAAAAAAATGGATAACCATTAATCAAATAGATTTAAGCATTAACACTCTCATCACCGCACTGTTAACAGTATTGTTTTTGATTGCAGGTGCAGTGATATTATACCCCAGAGGTATAGTTCCTAAAGGTGAGCAATTAGGCCTGCACATATCACAGATTGCAGGGGAGAGCTTTGGCAAAGCAGGCGAGATAATTTTTCTTGTTGGCATCTTTGGCACACTGTTTAGCACATTGCTTGCAAATATTGATGGATTATGCCGTGTAGCATCTAACTCTGTGTGGTATAGGCGCAAAAAAGATGGCGATAGCAAGTTGCATTATTATAGACTTTTTGTTTTTGTTTACGTGATACTCACAGCTCTGTTTGCAGTGGTTTTTCCTGCCCCGGTAATACTATTGCAAATTTCTGCAATCATTGATACAGTTTTTTTGCCACTGGTTATTGGTCTTGGTATCTACATCTGCCACACACACCTGCCAGATATCTACCGGCCGGGGAAGACACTTACCATAACTGCAATAGCATCAGCACTTTTTTTTACTTTTTTTATTGGACTATTTTTCTGGGCTGTGATAATGAAAGTTAACTTTTCAATGTAAGCACGTAAGTATGAATACTGTTATGTTCGATAGCTCAAAATATTTTATCTGCTTTGGGGAAGTGCTCCTACGCATGTCACCACCAGATACTCAGCAGTTGATGCAAACAAATGTGTTTCATTCATATTTTGGTGGTGCTGAAGCCAATTGTGCAGTGTTGCTATCGCAGCTTGGATTAAAAACAAAATTAATTACTGCAATACCTGATAATGACCTTGGGAAGGCTTTAGTGCGATATTTTAGATCATTTGGTATTGCTATGGATAATGTCATAGTAGTGCAAGATGCACGAGTGGGAGTTTATTTTTATGAAAAAGGCATAGGTGTGCGTCCTTCACGATTAATATACGACCGGGGTCACAGTGCGTTTGCATTAATACAAAAAGGTGACATCAACTGGGAAGAGGTTTTGAAAGACTGTGGCTGGTTTCATACTACAGGGATAACGCTTTCACTATCGCCGGTAATAGTTGAAGAAACACTGAAAGCATGTGACATTGTGAAGAGTACTCACGGCATTGTATCGTTTGACATTAATTATCGCTCAACATTATGGAAAGATATACAGTTAGCTAAAAGTATTATTGGCGAATTTGTAAAAAAAGTAGATGTGTTAATTGGGAATGAAGAACATATAAAGATGCTTTTATTGTCGGAGAATGTATCACACTATTATGATATTATAGATTATCTTTTTACAAAGTTTCCCAATTTGAACAGTATATTGCTAACACATCGATATGGTACAACCGCTTCTGAGGTTGAAATAGGAGCAGTAGCAGCAACACATGATGCTAGTACAGAATTAAAAATTAGAAAACTGCATAATGTTGTTGACCGGGTGGGTTCAGGAGACGCGATGGCAGCAGCGTTTATGTACGGATTAATGAGTAGCTACACGTTAGAATACTGTGTTGATTTTGCTATAGCAGCTGGTGGTCTGGCGCATATGATCGATGGTGATAATTTTATTGTGAGTGCTAACGATATCCTTACAGTAATGAAAGATGCAGGCTGGCAATTAATCCGGTAAGTGGGGGGGGTTATGGTATCAAAAAAAAGAAGATACATCATAGCTCTTGTAATCGCAGCATGCATTGTACTGGTGGTAATCTGTAAACCAGTTGATAAAGGAAAACCATATAATGATTACTTTGCTTCACTAAATAAAGAATTAAAAACAAGTGGGATTGCATTACCGTGTATCATAATAGATCTTGACTGAGTAGACCATAATATACATCAAATGAACAGTTTACTGAAAGCTCCACTTAATTATCGTATAGTAACAAAATCACTGCCTTCCATAGAGTTGCTGGATTATGTGATGAAAAAAAACCAGCACTAATAAGCTCATGGAATTTCATCAACCATATCTGTCGCTTATAGTAAAAAAGTATGGTTATAACCTGGATATTCTTTTGGGTAAGCCGTTTCCCATACAAAGCGTACAAAAATTTTATAATGATTTTCCAAAGAGTGACTATCAGCAGTTATTTGGTGAATGATATTGCAGCAGGCTCATGTGTGGTTAAACCATCTACTTTTGATTTTTTTACTCTTGATACACATATTCCAGCACTATTTATTGCAGCTCCAATTTTGAAAAAAATTAATAGCTATGAGGTGCCATTTCTTGAACTGTTTAACTGACTGATAGAGTGATGGGATCCAAACTGCAGGCAAACATATTATACGTATGGTGGTGGGTGGAACGAACTTATAGATTCTCCTGAAGGTGTTTTTGTAAATGCACTGACTGCAAGCCCTCCCAACGAAAATTTGCTTCCCAATCAGAGTATGCTGAATGGGTCATCGTCAACAAAACTTGAAGTGGGGGATTTTGTCTTTTATAGGCCAAAACAGGGGGATGCGTTATTTCATTTCTGAGATATTATCGTTATTAGGAATGGTAAAATCATTGCATCGTGGAAACCATTTCCTGAAAGATTTTAATTTTACAATATCTTTACAGGGTCTTCATAATTTCTTTATAATTATGAGATTTGTTACAGTTAATAGTTAATTCCTATCAGTTATTGGAATACATTTTTTCAATTTCATATCTGTTGTAGTGGTATTGCTTTTAGCAGCAGCATTGGAAAGTGTATTAAAGGAATTTATAAAACAAATAATAGTAAATTGCTATGTTAAAAGATACTTTAAAATCAGCACTTAATATCCACAACGTAAGCGACAAAATGGTGAAATATATCTTCGCTGTTGTGGGATTTTTATCTGTTTCGTTTTTGTTTTTGATCATGATATTCCTCTTCAAGGAAGGTCTTCCAATTTTTAAAACGGTCAGTCTAAAGGATTTCATTTTTGGAACAAGTTGGTATCCAACGTCAGAACCTCCAAAATTTGGGACGTTGCCATTGATTGTAGCATCATTATCAGTTACATTTGTTGCTGCTATTTTAGCTGTGCCATTCAGTTTAGGGATAGCAATCTATTTATCAGAATTGGCACCTGCATTTGTCCGTGAAATCGTCAAGCCAACCATTGAACTTATAGCATCTATTCCATCGGTTATCATTGGTTTTTTTGGAATGGTTGTTATTGCTCCATTTCTACAGTACCATTTTGATATTGATACTGGGTTGAATCTTTTTAATGCTTCAATCATGCTTGCTTTTATGGCAATACCAACAATCGCAAGCATATCAGAGGATGCTTTATCATCTGTACCGATATCATTGAAAGAGGCATCATACGCGCTTGGTGCAAACCGTTGGCAGACAATTGTGCACATCACTATGCCTGCAGCTCTTTCAGGTATATGGACAGCTATTATACTAGGTATAGCACGAGTTCTTGGCGAAACAATGGTGGTGCTTATGGTAGCTGGTGGTGCAACAACATTTCCCACATCGCTGTTTGACCCGGTGAGACCATTGACATCAAATATTGCTGCTGAAATGGCAGAGGCATCATATCGCAGTGACCATTATTTTGCATTGTTTGCAATAGGCATAATATTGTTTCTGCTTACGATGCTTTTTAATATTATAGCTAACTACCTTTCATTACGATATAAATTCAAATATCATTAAAGGAAACTATGGCATCATTACAGGCAAAAGCGAAAGCAATTGAAAAAACATCATTCATAATAATCAGTTCTCTGTCATATATCATAATAGCGTTCCTGTTGTTTGTGCTGGGGTACATATTTTTACAGGGTTATCGAGCATTATCATGGGAATTTTTAACTGCATTCCCAAAAAACGAAATGCGTGAGGGGGGAATCTACCCGGCAATATTAGGAACATTCTACCTTATGGTAGGCTCTTCAGTTATATCGGTTCCTATTGGTATCATGACAGCAATATATTTGACTGAGTATGTGGAAAATATTAAGGTGCTCCAATTCATACGGTTGGGTATCAATAATCTAGCTGGTGTACCATCGGTAGTATTTGGCCTTTTTGGATTAAGTGTTTTTGTTATATTCCTGGATTTTGGTTCTTCTATTGTTGCTGGATCACTAACATTGGGAATTCTCAACCTTCCGCTCGTCATACGTTCAACCGAGGAAGCACTGCTAACAGTGCCAATTTCATATCGTGAAGCTTCGTTATCGTTAGGTGCAACCAAATGGCAGACAATTTATAAGATAGTTCTGCCAACAGCTCTACCGGGTATACTGACGGGCATTATGCTGTCACTGGGAAGAGCAGCAGGGGAGACAGCTCCGATAATGTTTACCTGCGCTACATTTTACACACCGCATATCCCTGACTCCCTGTTCAGTGAAGTGATGGCGCTGCCCTATCACATTTATGTACTGGCTACAGCAGGAACTCACATTGAAGCAACACGGCATATACAATATGGAACAGCGATAGTACTTATTGCACTGGTGTTGGGATTAAATTTTACCGGCATGGTATTGCGGTACAAATACAGAAAGAAATTTAAACAGTAGTGTTTTTATTTTACTCTAAAAGTTTTAATTAAATTGCACCAGCCTCTTTTGATAAAAAATGTGATTTTCATTCTGTATCTGTGACGATTTTGCACTGCAATGAAATTGTTAAGATGATATTGTTAACAAGCACACATTGTGATAAACTGTAATAATGAAAATATTTACATAGAATGATGAAAAGAATACACTATTGAAAAGAACCGGAGTATTTCTTTTTAAGGTTGTGGTTAATTGTATTCAAGAGGGCAAATTATTGTCAATTGTTGAGCATAAAAATCCAGATAGATATCCTAACCAAAGGATGTACATAATTGAGTTTAACAATTATGTATATTTAGTCCCTTTTATTAAAACTGAAAAGTAAATTTTTTTGAAAACAATTATTCCCATAAGAAGAGCAACGAAATTTTCTCTAGAGGAAAATAAAAAAACAAATTTAGTAAATATGAAAAGAGATGTAGTAGAATTTTATAAAAATAATGAGTTAGAAAGAAGTTAAGGGGATAAAGAATAAAATTAAAAGACATGGAAGCCATGCAAAAGCTGCTTTAAAGAACGATAAACGCGTAAATATACGAATTTCACAAAAGAATCTTGAATCATTACAAAATAGCGTTGGAAGAAGGTATTCCTTACCAAACTTTGATGTCCAGTGTACTTCGTAAATATGCAAATGGGAAATTAGTTGAAGTTAAGAAATATAAATAATGATTTTTTTACTTATGTGGTATTATAATTGTAAATGTAGAACCATTTGATGAAGAAGTTACTCCAATTGACCAACCTAATATAAGTGCTGCATGTTTCACAATTGAAAGGCCAAGTCCTGTACCGCCAGTTTCGCGTGAACGACTTTTATCCACGCGGTAGAAACGCTCAAAGATCCTATTAATTTCATCATGAGGGATTCCTATGCCAGTATCAGTGATATATATTGTGAGCAATTGAGGGTTTGAAGTAGCTGTGATAGTGATTGAACCGTGCTCATTGTTGTAATTAATGGCATTGTCAATTATATTGAAGAATATCTCTTCAGCTAAAAATGCATTCCCCAAAATATTTTCAGGCAGGGATTCAATGTCCATAACTATCGCCAGGTTCTTTTTATGAATTTTTGGCATTAGCAGATCAACACACTGTGAAATGACTTTTTTAAGATTAACAGATTCGCTGGTGATGTAGGACGATGTTTCTAATTGATTGAGTTTAAGCATATCGTTGATGATAGCATTCTGGCGTTCAACATTGGCCAGGGCACTTTCAATAAAATTCTCAGCTGTTTTCTGGTCGCAAATATTGTCTTTAATTGTTTCTAAATATCCGCGGATGATACTGATAGGTGTTTTTAATTCATGTGAAAGATTGCCCACAAGATCCGATTTGAGTTGCTGTATGCGCTTTTGTTCCGTGACATCATGCATCAGTAGCAGGGTGCCCGTAGCAGGTTCAGCAAACGGATAGATAAATATCTGAAAATGATTCCCAGCTATTGTTTCTTCAAACGATATCCTCTGCTTCTGAGAAAAGGCAACATGTATTTTTGCGTTCAACTCGCTGTGGCGGATGACCGTGAAATAATATTTGTTGGTAATGCTTTCAGGGTACTCAAAGCAGTGAGCAAATGCTTTATTGTGAATAGTAATTTTTTTATCTTCATCGATTAGTGCAATGGGGTCATGGATGCTTTCAATAATCATGAAAAGTTTGTTCTTTTCATTGGTAAGTTCGTTGATGCGCTGCTGTATGTTATCTGCCAGCTGATTCATGGCTTTTTGCAAATATCCCATTTCATCATCTTTGTAATTGAGAATACGTGCACCAAGATCACCATTGAAAAACCTGTGTATGAACTGCAATGAATCCTTGATTGGTTTTGTGAAAGCAGTGGCAAACAGTGCAGTAACTATAACACTTATCACCAATACAACAATACCAACAGCAAGAATATTTTTAGTGATGGATTCAATCAATGCGTTAATAGTATTCAATGATTTAGCTGTGCGGATATAGTAATAATTGTAATATGAGGCAACATATAGCATATCGGCATTCATTGTAGTACTGTATCGTACAGACATACCGGTGCCCTTTTTTCGTGCTTCCAGGATTTCAGGGCGGTATAAGTGGTTTTCCATTAAATCAGGATTGGCATCTGAATCAAAAATGACGGTACCATCATTCTGTATGATAGTAATGCGCAAAGAACTTTTCTGAGCAACATTTTTTAACGCAGTTGCTATCTCATTGTTAAAAAACATTTTGCTCACTGGTTTGTGAAATGAAAGGAGGTAGGTGTTTATATATTCAATATTTTGCTGCAATTCAACTTTTAAAAATATTCTGAATTCATTCTGTATATGGCGTTGAATGTATAATAAAAGAAGCGAAATAAAAAGGATTAATGCTATAGAATAAACAATGATTAATTTTGATTTAAGGCTCTGTATCATTATGCTGTTACCCTTTTAACCCGTAGCCAACGCCAGAATACGTCTTGATGGCTTCCTTATAATGCCCTAACTTTTTCCTTAAATTCATAATATGCACGTCAACCGTTCTGTCAATTACATATACATTATCTCCGCGAATACTGTCGATGATGTTATCACGGGAAAATATTTTGCCAGGGTATTGCATGAAGAGTTTAAGAATAAGAAATTCGGTTTTTGTTAAATCAACGGGTTCTTTGTCGATAGTTACTGAAAATTTTTCTGGATACAGTGCAATGCCTTTATATGTTAGGACTTCTTTCGGTGTTTCTTCTTTGCCATGGACACGCCGCAAGATTGCTTTCACACGGGCAATGAGTTCGTGTATGCTAAATGGTTTGGTGATGTAGTCATCAGCTCCCAATTCAAGCCCTAACACTTTATCAAGCTCTGCTGATTTTGCTGACAGGAATAAAATGGGGATTTCTTTTAAATTGCTGGATGCCCGGATCTGCTTACACAGATCCAATCCATCCATACCGCTCATCATGATGTCAAGAATTAAAAGATCAGGTTTGGCGATAGCTAACTGTTTTAAAACCTCTTCAGCTGAAGCAAATGTAAAAACATCATACCCATTTTTTTGAAGATTGACTTTCAGGATCTCGCGAATATCCTTTTCATCATCAACAACATATATTTTTGGCATGCATTACTCCTGATGTCGTATATCTTCGCCTTCAATAAAGTAGATTGCCCTCTCAGCGATGTTGGTTGCGTGATCGCCAATGCGCTCTAAGGCTTTTGCCACCATGATAAGGCCAAATGCAGGTGATATGGTAGCAGGGTTTTCCACCATAAAGCTGAATAGTTCACGGTTGATTTGCATATTGAGTTCATCAACTTCTTTATCCATCTCAATGCATTTACGCGCGTAAGTGATATTTTTTTCGGTTATTGACTGAAATGCTAGTTTAATCATTTTAATACAGATTTCTGTCATGCGGGGAATATCAATAAGTGGTTTTAGGAGTGATTTGCCTTCCAGACGAATGGTCTCTTTTGCAATGTTTGTTGCCAGGTCACCAATGCGTTCCAAATCAGTGTTGGATTTTAGAATTGCCAATATTAATCTTAGGTCGGCAGCTGCAGGCTGTTTGGTGACAAGAATTCTACCACACTCTTCATCAATAAACACTTCCAGTTTATCCAGTATGGTGTCTTTCTGTATTACTTTCTCGGCTAGTTTCACATCTATCGTCTTTAATGACTGTACCGAATCGCTCACTGCTTCAATGGCGATATCTGCCATCTCCAGTATTTTGCGCAATAAATCATTGAGTTCCTGTTCAAGGTGTGTTGGCATTGTGGTCTCCTTAAAAAAGTATTATCCAAATTTACCAGTTATGTAATTTTCGGTCATCTGCTTTTCTGGTTTTGTAAACATGATTTCGGTTTTATTTACTTCAATGAGCTTACCCATATAAAAAAATGCAGTATAATCGCTCACACGAGCTGCCTGTTGCATATTGTGTGTTACTATTATTATGGTGTATTGCTTTTTTAAATCTTGAATAAGCTCTTCAATCTTTTGCGTTGAGATGGGATCAAGCGCTGATGCTGGTTCATCCATTAGAATAATCTCAGGCTGCACAGCAATGGTACGCGCTATACAGAGCCGCTGTTGCTGACCTCCTGAAAGGCTCATAGCTGAATCATTGAGCCTGTCCTTTACCTCATCCCATAGAGCAGTGCGTTTTAATGAATCCTCAACAATACGTTCTATAGTGTACCTGTCTTTAATACCATTTATCTTAAGCCCGTATGCAATATTATCAAAGATTGATTTTGGGAATGGATTTGATTTCTGAAACACCATTCCAACTCTTCGACGCAGTTGTGTAACATCATACCTGGTATGGTATATGGATTCATTATCTATGACTAATTCCCCTTCAATTCTGGTATACGGAATAATATCATTCATCCTGTTGATGCAGCGCAGGAATGTTGATTTCCCACATCCTGAAGGTCCAATCAGTGCCATTACTGTGTTTTTATACACTGTTAAGTCAATATTGAAAAGAGCCTGATTATCACCGTAAAAAAAAGATAGATTTTCTGCTTTAACCTTTACTGTGTTTTCAGACATATATCACCGTTATTTTATTTCTTTATACAACTGACTTTGATTAATAGAATCAAATCACTCAAAGGTTAAGAATTTATAATGATAATATAAAGAAAATGTTAAGTTTCTATAACAAAAAAATGTAATGCACTTGACTATTCCCATAATACAAATAGAAAATTAATCGTATCTTTATAAAATTTTCATAATAGCGGGATACTTATTACACCAGGTGAAAGTAGTTATTGTGATTTACACAATAGTTATTAAAATATAACAGGAGGCCATAATGAAGGTCAAGAGTTTTTCAGTTTTTTTAATGATAATGGCGTTAATAAGCTCATTATCAATTGGTTTTTCACAGACTAAAGGATCAAAAGTAGTTATTAAAGGTTCAACAACAGTATTGCCGATAGCTCAGAAAGCACTGGAAGCATTTTATGAAAAGACAAAGATTGTCATAAGTCTTTCGGGCACCGGTTCAGGCGATGGGATTAAATCACTTATTGATGGCAGCTGTGACATCGCAAATTCTTCAAGAGAAATGAAACCTGAAGAATTAAGTCTGGCAAAATCTAAGGGTGAAAAGATTAAAGAAGTTGCTATCGCGTATGATATGATAGTCCCAGTCGTGCATCCTTCAAATCCAGTAAAAAATCTTTCCATGGCTCAGCTGAAAGCTATTTATGAAGGCGCTATCACCAACTGGAGCCAGGTAGGTGGCAATAATGAAAGGATAGTAGTAATATCTCGCGACTCAAGTTCCGGTACATTTGAAGTATGGGAAACCAAAGTTATGAAGAAAGCGGAGGTCCGTAAGGATGCGTTATTACAGGCATCTAATGGTGCAATAGTATCAGTTGTTTCAAAGAATAAAAGAGCCATTGGATATATAGGTTTTGGATATCTTGATGACAGGGTAAAAGCATTAACAGTTAATAATGTTGAACCAACAATCCCTAATGGCAAATCAGGTGTATATCCTATAGCCCGTAAATTGTATATGTATGTTAATGAAGTGAAAATCAAACCAGAAGCCCAGCAATTTATAGATTTTATCCTTTCAAAAGAAGGACAGCAGATTGTGAAAGCAGCAGGTTTTATACCACTCACTGATTAATGTACATACAAAATATTGATTTATAAAACGCTACAGCAATGTAGCGTTTTTTGTTAAAAAAGTGTTGCAAAAGATTGGAATGACTGATAGATTAAAAAAGGAACGGGGCTAAGGGCTAGGTAAATAATTTAATTCTCTATGGAGGGTACAACATGAAAATAAAAAGTATCATATTTTTTATATTGATATTTGTTATCGCAATAGTACTGAGCATGTCGTGTTCAAAAGAAGCTAAGGAGAAAATTGTTATAAAAGGGTCAACTACGGTGTTGCCCATTACCCAAAAAGCTGCGGAAGCTTTTTATGAAAAAAATAAAATTGTCATTTCTCTTTCAGGTACTGGCTCAGGTGACGGGATTAAGTCTTTAATTAATGGTAGCTGTGATATTGCCAATTCTTCACGGGAGATGCATCCAGAAGAATTAGACCTGGCAAAACGTAAAGGTGAAGTAATAAAAGAAGTGGCAATTGCGTTTGATATGATAGTTCCTATTGTGCATCCTTCAAACCCTGTTTCAAATCTCACGTTGCATCAGTTAAAAGCAATATATGAAGGGTCAGTCAAAAACTGGAAGGATGTTGGTGGAAAAGATGAAGCTATCGTTGTCATTTCACGCGATTCAAGTTCGGGCACATTTGAAGTGTGGGAATCTAAAGTAATGAAACATGGTGAAGTGCGTAAAGACGCACTACTGCAGGCTTCTAACGGAGCTATCGTGCAGACTGTATCACAAAACCTTAAAGCAATAGGTTATGTGGGTTACGGATATCTGAATGACAGAGTGAAGCCATTATTTGTAAATAATGTTGAACCAACAATTGACAATGGAAAAAGTGGCAAATATCCTATAGCTCGCAAACTCTATATGTATGTGAATGAAGTAAAAATAAAGCCAGCCGCACAAGCATTCATAGATTTCATGCTATCTGATGAAGGTCAGGCGATAGTGAAAGAGGCGGGCTTTATTCCGGTTAAATAGTATCGTGTCGTTTTTATACGGTATTGTTATAGTTTAAATAATTAAACTCAGTCCATAATTTTTGGGAAAATTTAAAAAATGATAACTCAATATTTTCTATGATTAAAAAATAATAATATATGGTGTAAAACCACCAGATTAAGGAATGGTATATGAGCAGTTTATAATAAGAGGTAATTTATGATGAACGATCTATTGCCATATTTGGGGGTTGCGTTATTAAAACAGTATAAGAAAGGAACGTTCTTCTATTTTCAAAATTTTCAAATAGGACAAATTACATTCAATTATAAAAGAATATTTCTGTTACAGCCAAAGTATTTCTAAATATTCCTACTCTAGCTACTTTTGATTTTAGCATTATGGAATTTGAAAAATTTATTTTTAGTTTACCAGATACACCTAGTTTTATTCATCTAAAAAATTTTTATGAAAGTTATTATAATAATAGTTCTGATAAAACAATTGTTGTTCCCGTTTTAGACCACAATCTAATTGATATAGATAACTGTATAGCTGGCTATCTTTGGGAGGAAGAAGTTGATGGAAATGGGCTAGTTTTTGTACCATTTAAATCATTTGAATTAGTTAAGAATTATATACCCTCTTTTATTGAAAAAGGAGAACAACCTTTAAACGTAATAGCTTTTGACTTTTTACTATGTGCTATATCAGAAAATAAAAATATACCAGCAATGCAACCATATTTAAAAGCTATGTTACATATGAATGATATTGAAGAAGATTATTATTATGATAGTGGGGTGAGTATAGTTATATATTTTTTAGATGCAATAAAGGTATGGAGATCTAAAAATATTAAACCATTAAGAGATGAACTAAAGATGAAATTGAAAAGATATGAAAGAGGAATGCAAAAATGGAATGAAACACAAAACGAAAAATGAAGCCGCATAATAAGCACGTCCATTAAAGTAGTTTTTAATAGAACACCATGCTTTATAGATGCTGTTATGACGTATTATACATATTTATGAGATACCAAAGGGGCTAAAGAGGGGTTATTAATAAATGCTCAATTTTGGTAAAAAATATCCAGAAGAGCAATTAATTGTGGAGTGTATCATTTTTAACAGGCAGTGTTATTTTCTATATTCAAATTGAATTTAGCTGAGGTAAGTATGAAGTTGTGTACTATCAAAGCCGGGCAAAGAGCCTACAGTATAATTATAGATGAAGGATTACAAAAAGAAAGAATTAAATGTGTACTTGGTGCTGCAGGTGGGCCAAAGTGGCTTGTGTTGTATGGACTGGACAAGGCTATATATACACAGTTTTTAACAAAACGAAAAAGCCCCGTGCAATTAATTGGTTCTTCTATTGCAACATGGCGCTTTGCTGCACTGGCACAAAAGGATGGTGAAAGGGCAATAGATATTTTTAAAGAGCGGTATATGGCACAAAAATATTCGCTTAATCCTAACAGAGAAGAGATAACCGCTGAGACAGCGGCAATTCTGGAAACGTATTTACCCGACAGCAAGATACAAGAGATACTTACACATCCGGTACTTAGGCTTTGCATTATTACTGCACGCGCAAAACATCTGCTACAGTATGAACACAAATATCCAC
>FMSI01020388.1_pt1 | contig 18638 bp, 13 predicted proteins | sample 1504471 | NCBI WGS metagenome assembly FMSI01 (sample SAMEA4475357, study PRJEB15587) | soil metagenome | biome: Soil; feature: Field | place: India | collected 2015-03-11 | depth 0 m
CGGCAATTACGCCCTTTTTTACTGCATCGACAATATTTTGTAAATGTATATGTCCTGGAATTATCTCATTAAATGAATTCACAACACCAATTAATGGTTTTGCTAATTCGTCATCATTCAATCCTAACGCTTTGAATAACGAACGATGGGGAGCTTTCTCAATACCTTTCTTAACTCGATCACTGATCATAAAAAAAATCCTCCTTGGAAAAAGAACAATATATAAAGTAATTATTAATTTGTTGCTTTGAAATTGTAAATTAAAATTTTAAAAAAGTCAGTCAAATCATTGGAAAATAACTTTGTATGCTGATTTCGCACCCGGTGGGATAACATCTATTGGTTCAAATTTAATGTTTGAAATCTCCTTTGCATTTTCTTTTACTGAGTTTGTTACAAGGACTTCCCATGGTCCTGCTGTATCTTCACCTAATTTACTTGCTGCGTTTACTTCGGCTCCATACACATCTTCATCACCAATTCGCAACATTTTACCATATCCCAGCCCAACACATAATACGATGTGATCTTCTTCAGGTTTACTTTTGTTGTATCCCTTCAATACCTGATGCATTTTTTTGCAACATTCCAGACCTTTTGCAACATTTCTGAATATTACAAGCATACTGTCGCCTTCAGTTTTTAATAGTATGCCATCAAAATCTTCGATTATAGGAACAAGTAAGCGCTGTGATTCGTATATTATCTGTAAAAAGTGAATTATACCAAATGTCGCAACTCTTCTTGAAAAGCCCGCTAGATCAGTAAACATCACACACCACACCTCTCCAAAAAGATCCCAGATTCGTCTATCAATTTCTTCTTTATTAATTCCTGGCTGCAGGCGTTCTTGAATAAGTTTTTCAAGGCGATCTTCTGATGCGCTAAGTGAAATTACTCTTCTTAGTGCCATAAATTTTTCCCTCCACAAATAGATTGCCAATAAGTGTCAAGCAATTATGTGTTTATGTCAATAAATATACGTGTATTGTATGGTCCATCTCTTTGAATTGGTTGTTCACTTACTTTTGCCTCTATACCAGAATATGGAGTGGCAGCATTTTTATATTTGATTAAAATATATCAATAAAGTCATGATTGAATTACATCCAAATTTGTAAATTACCAAAATCCTCTTGACAAAATGCAAAATTTAAAGTTTCATCAGTAAATCTTTTGTATTTTCAAAAAAACTATGTTTAATCCATTCAAAATATTTAAAAATACTAAAGTGGGACTTGCACTTGGTAGTGGTGGAGCAAAAGGTGTAGCACACATTGCAGTGCTTGAGTTTTGTGACAAAAAAGAAATTCCAATTTCAATGATTGCAGGATCTAGTATAGGCGCTGTAATTGGTTCCCTGTATGCCTATGGTGCCTTGCCTGAGTTTACTTCTTTTTTAAGGTCGGTAAAAAGCAATGATTTGTTTGCATACTTTGATCCGGTATTTCCCAAAACAGGGCTCATACAGGGCAGGCGAGTAGTGGAGTTACTATCAAAATTCATTCCTAAAAGTGTTGACCTGGAAGATTTAAAGCTGCCTGTTGCAATCGTTGCTACCGATTTTTATAGTGGCAAGCCAGTGGTTTTTAAAAAAGGAAATGTCCTTGATGCTATCAGGGCAAGTATATCAATACCAGGAATTTTTGTTCCGGTTAAATATATGGATACTGTACTTATTGATGGTGGAGTCAGCAATCCGTTGCCCATTGATGTGGTTAAGCACATGGGAGCAGGCATTACAATAGCTGTCAACCTTCATCCAACAATTAATGTTAAGCGGGCGATAGTTCCTGCTATTGCTCCACCCAAGGTAGTACATAGCAAAGAAAATTCATCTAATGACATTGTTGAACACATAGACAAAGAATCACTTGATACAACTGCAGTACTTACACAGCAGGCAAAGGGGTGGCTTGGCCATGTTAAGAAATGGCTTGGAATAACCGCTGAAGAGAGGAAAAAAAGTGAAGATGGAATGCCAAATATCTTTGAGATAGTAGCTGGCACAGTTGATATTATGGAATATATGAACACAACGCTTATGATAACATACAATAAACCTGATGTGCTGATTGAACCTGACCTGGTGCATATTGGGACACTGGATTTTACAAAGGTTGATTTTCTTCTGAGCGAAGGATATGCTGCCTGCCTTAGAGTAGAGAAGGAAATAAAGCGAAAAGTATTGCGGTGGATGTAATGGCACAGAGCAAGGCACAATTGTTAGAAGATTTCCGCACTACCACTATTGGCAATTGCACGCGTTGCAAGCTCCACGCAACACGCAGTACCATTGTCTTTGGTGAAGGCAATCCCGAAGCGCAGGTGATGTTTATTGGTGAAGGTCCCGGTAAAGATGAAGATGCTCAAGGTAGGCCATTTGTGGGCAAGGCAGGACAGCTTTTAACTGCTGTTATTGAGAAGGGGATGAAGCTTAAACGCAGTGATGTTTATATTGCAAATGTGGTTAAATGCAGGCCAACGGTTAACCTGGAATTAAAGCGTGACAGGCCCCCTGATGATGAAGAGACGGCAGCCTGCGGCCCATTTTTACGGCAGCAAATTGAAATTGTAAAACCTAAAGTTATTGTTGCACTGGGTAATCCATCCACAAAATTTTTAGTAAATCCTAAGGATGGAATTACAAAAGTAAGAGGTGTGTGGCACCTTTATAACAACATACCTGTTATGCCTACATTTCATCCTTCGTATATTTTGCGCAATGGTGGCGATAATAGCCCACTGAAGCGGTTTCTATGGGAGGACATAAAAAAGGTTATTGCGTATCTAAATGGTGAAATCACCTTTGAAGATATATTTGGCAAACCTGCGTTAGCCATAGATATCAGCATTAACGTTGATACAAATGAAAAGCGGGATGATGAGGTTCAGGGGAGTTTGTTTTAATGGGTGCAGTGATACGTGGGCAATGGGTGCAGGAGTTGTCGCCCATAATTTTTTATTTGATGGTACGTAAAATGCGTATCATCAAATAGTTTATATATACTATATTTTTTAAATATTTTGTGGGGGTAGGAATATGGCTACAATTGAGGTGAAAGAAGTTGACGTGAAAGACAAAAAGTTGATGAAGCAGTTTATTATGCTTCCGTGGACAACAAAGATTTATGAAAATGATACGGCGTGGATACCGCCTATTATTGCTGATCAGAAAAAGCTTTTTGATCCAAAAAAAGGATATTTTTATGAGATAGGTGAAGTGGCTTATTTTTTAGCCTATAAAGATGGTGTACCAGTTGGTAGGATAACAGCACATGTCAACAGGTTGTATGAAGAAAAATACAACAAAGAAACTGGCTTTTTTGGATTTTACGAAGCTATTGATGATTTAGATGTTGCCCGTGCATTATTTGCTGCTGCGGAAGGGTGGCTAAAGAAAAAAGGAAAAACGCGTGTTGAAGGGCCACAGAGTTTTTCAATCTATGATTCAGTTGGCTTTGAGGTGTTGGGTGAGGATATTATGCCAGTGGTGGGCCTTTTGCATTTTGCTCCGTACTACAAGAACCACGCTGAGGCGTGTGGTTACACAAAATGTATTGACTGGCATTGCTTTCTTGTACGAAAGATTGATGACTACAAACCGTATTTGAAGGATGTACGTGAAAACATAATGAAATCACAGGATGTAAAATATGTGTATTATACTCCCAAAGAATTAAAGAAGCGGGCAAAGGAAATACACGAAATTTTCAACAAAGCCTGGGAAGGTAACTGGGGGCATTTGCCGTTAACGCAGAAGCAGTTTGATATGCTGGTTGAAGAATTAAAGCTTGTTGCGGTACCTGAGTTAATTGTCTTTGCAGAAAAAGATGGAAAAACTGTGGGGTTTATTGTATCACTTCCTGATATGAATCCCGCACTCAAAATATTGAATGGGCATTTGTATCCGTGGCGTTTATTTAAAGCATTGCGTTACATTAAAAAAGTAAAAAAGATTAGAACCATCATTATGGGTGTGTTGCCAGAGTATCGTGGGCAAAAAATTGATGATGTGTTTTACCTTTATACGATTGAAAATGGTATACGGTTGGGCTATACAGAATCTGATTGCTCATTAATTGTGGAGACAAACTACAAAATGATTGGTGCATTAAAACCGCTGAAGGCACAGATTTACAAGACGTATCGTATTTACGAAAAAAAGATATAATTAAAAACGCATTGTGCAATTAGTAAAAAGGAACAGGATTTGACTTTGAGGAATTACACAAATGGAGACATGATCAAAAAAAATTACGTAATGATCATCGATAAGAAGGACATTCATTTAATGTAAAGGATATGAAATATAGTAAAGACTATTGGAATAAAAAAGGTAAGGGTTTGTGTGAAAAAGCTATAATTGAATGTTTTCCATATAGCATTAGATAATTTTCATACAGCTTTTAAATTATCATCCAGAGATTTTAGTTATGGAGGAAAAGCATTTAATTATATGCAATTTGGGTTTAATACATCTGGATATATTCATTGCAATTTGGAATCGTTACCTGGCAGTGAATTAAAATGCATAATAGATGAAAGTAGATTCCAAGAAGATGAAGAAGAAAGTTTCATAAGTGCTTTAATAGAAAAATTGTTTTGAAGTATTAAGTTTAACTATGAATTTAAGTTTAATGAGTTTAATTATATTTATAAATTAAAATATGAATTAATGGATGGATGATAATAAAAAGAAATTTTATTAGTAAACAAACCAAACTAGAAGAAGTAGCAAATGTTTTAACCCACAGTATTGGAATTGCACTGGGTATTGCAGGACTTGCTATCCTTGTAGTGTTTGCTTCAATGAAAGGCGATCCATGGAAGATTGTGTCATTTTCAATTTATGGTGCTTCTATTATAATTCTTTACAGTACCTCAACAGTCTATCATGCAATAAAGAATATAACATTAAAGAAAATATTTCAGATAATTGACCATTCATCAATTTTTATTCTCATTGCAGGAACCTATACTCCTTTTGTTCTTGTTAATATGCGGGGACCATGGGGATGGTCATTATTTGGTGTAATATGGGGACTTGCCATTGCTGGAATCATTATTAAGACAGCGTTAGGCACTGGTGGGGATAAGCTTTCAACTGTTATTTATCTTGCAATGGGATGGATTATTGTTGTTGCATTTAAAAAGATGATAGCATCTATCCCATTAATGGGAATTATCTGGCTTGTAATTGGAGGATTGTGTTATTCGTTGGGAACAATATTTTTCTTACTGGATAACAAGCTTCCATTTAACCACTCAATATGGCATTTGTTTGTGTTGGCAGGGAGTGTTACACATTTTTTTGGCATATTTTTCTATGTGTTGCCGTATTAAAAAATGATCTTGATAGAGTTAATGCTTATCGAGCGTCAGCCGGGTTGCGAACAAAATTAGAAATAATGAATAATGAATGATAAATAGTTTTTGATGTTGTACATGTTAATATTTGTGAAAATACAATAAGGTGTAAAGAAATTATGAACTATCTTTTGTTGGCAATATTTGGTGCTCTTGTAGTGTTGATTATTTTTGTCATCATTCTTTTGTTGAAAGGACAACCATCTGATGTTGCATCGCAGATTAATGCTGCTCTTGCAAATCAGTTTTTAGCATTGCAATCAGCAATTAACAATGAGTTGCATTCAGCTCGTCAGGAAATAGCTGCTTCAAAAGATACTATCGCACAGCATACACTAAAGACAATAGAAACAATTAAAGAAATTGGCCAGACAATTCATACAATTACACAACAGCAGGAAGAGGCACAAAAGCTAGGACAATCGCTTAAAGACCTTTTGCAGGCACCAAAGCTTCGTGGTAATTACGGCGAGGCAATAGTAGAAGAGATGCTTGAACGGGTGCTGCCAAAAGGAATATGGGAAACTCAGTATACTGTTGATGGCAGGGAAAAGGTGGATGCTGTTGTTAAGATAAAAGACATGATAGTTCCCATTGATGCAAAATTTCCGCGCGACAATTATCAGAGGTATTTGCAGGCACAGAATCCCGAAGAAAAGCGCAGTTACTGGAATAGATACGTTGCTGACGTCAAGAATCAGATTAAAAGTATCAAAGACAAGTATGTGAAGCCTGAGAAAGGTACAGCAGAATTTGCATTGATGTTTATACCGTCAGAGGCTATCTACTATGAAACTATCGCCGAAAAAAATTATTTGGGTATGCCTTCTGATTTATATGAGTTTGCACAGGACAACAAAGTAATACCGGTAAGCCCCAATACATTTTATGCGTTTTTGCAATTGGTGATAGTGGGTTCAAGAAACTTAGAAATTATTAAAAGTGTAAAAAAAATTCAGAACGGGCTAACTGAGCTTGAACGGACATTTGAATTGTTTTACAATAAATATGAAGAAATAGGAAAACTTATTGAAAAAGCTGCTGATAGTTACAGAGTAGGTGATAGCCATATAAAAAGATACAAAGCAAAACTTGAAAGCACGCTGAACCTGGATGAATTAACGGGTGATGATGCTTTGCCTCGTAAAATTCCCAAAGTATAAAACCATGCTAGTGCTATGTATCTTTAAAAAGTTGTAAAAGGTAAAAACAGATGAAGCAATTATATTGTTTTTTCATGTATGGTGCTTCTATCTATGTCCAGCGATTCATTGAATATTAATAAAATATTTTTTGTAGACTGAGCAATTTTTGATGCGTTTACTAAATACGCATAAAATAAAATACTTAATCGTGTTTTTGATGATCCATCCTGAACACGCCTGATTTGTTTTTTATCAAATTCAGAAATTAAATGTGCCAGTTTGTTACATTTTTTTTCTATTATGGATAAATTTGCTATTTTGTCTTCTTTGAGGTATTGAGCAGTAAAAATTAATAAATTGTGCAAATTTTCAATGACCTGTTCCAATTCTGTGATTTGTATTTTAAGAAGGCCTTTGTGATGGTTTTCAACATGCAAATATGATCGCACTGCAATATCTCGCTGGCTTTCTGCTATATCTTGTAAGTTGCTTATTATTTGTGCATATCGCTGTGTTGCGGAAATATCCTTTTTATGGAGAAGCCGTAACGTTTTAAAAATATTAGCAACGATTATGTTTACCCATTCCTGTATACTTTTTGAATCATTTCGGGCAATTTTAAGCTCAACGCGATCATATAGTTTTAAACCATTAAAACTCTTTGTTATAGATTTGGAAACTTCTTCAAGGAGTTTTCCCGTTTGTTCAAATGTTATTTTGATAGCTGGTATCGGATCTGTAATTTTACGTAAATTGTACACTTCAATGGTGTTTTCTATCTTGATCTTTTGTTCATGCTTTATATGATTTTTCCATATTACGTATGTTGATAGTGCTACCAATAATATAATTCCTATACCCGATAAATGATAGATGATCGTTGCATATACAAGAGATATTGAAAACGCCATAAAGGCTGTAAAAAACCATCCACCAATAACTGTTATCACACCTGAGACTCTGTATACAGCGCTTTCTCTATCCCAGGCTCCATCTGCTAGTGAAGTGCCCATTGCGACCATGAATGTGACATACGTTGTTGAAAGAGGAAGTTTGAGCGAAGTAGCAAAAGCAATCAGTGCACTTGATACCACTAAGTTTACAGAAGCGCGTATAAGATCAAATGATACAGGTCTGCCTTCTTCCGATTGACCCTGGTACAATGATATATCTTTGCGTTTATTAATTGAATTAATTACTGCCGTTGGAATAAATTTCTTTATTCCATCAATAATATTAGTTGACATTCGTACTAAAATCCTGGCCAGAAAGAATGGTTCAAATCTTTCTAATCCTTCATCCTGTCTTCCTAAACTCACTTCTGTTTTTGTTACGGTACGTGCTTTTTTTGATACCCACAGTGTTATAGCCATGATTATTCCAGCTAATAATAGAATAGACGTATTTGTTTTAACGGGATCGTTAAGAGCATCCATTGCCACTACTAGTGGGTTATCAAACGCTTTTGCGTGAGCAAATGCGCTAAAACCGGCAAGTGGGACACCAATAAAATTTACCAGATCATTTGCTGCAAATGCCATTGCTAGAGCAAATGTACCAGCTAACACTATGGGTTTGAGAATGTTAATAGTAAACACGCTGGCTAAAATCTGCAATATCAGCGTACTGACAGCAAATGTGCTTATGATTATTATATAACTATTATTTTGTATCCAGTAAATTTGATCAATCGTTAAAAATGAGGATCCTTTTACTCCTTTAATCAGTATAAAATAAACTATCATGGAAAGAGCAAATCCTCCCCATACTGCACCATATCGTTTTAAGCGGGGTGCAAAATTGAATGTAAATATCATTCGAGATATAAATTGGAAGATTACGCCTACAGTGAATGCAATTATAACAGATAATAAAATACCGGATATTATTCCCAGAACTTTATCAGTATTGATATAATCGCCTAAAAGTGCAAAATTTTTTGTTGTATTAAAAATTTTTATAAGAGATATTGAAACAGAAGCACCTAATAATTCAAATATAATGGATACCGTGGTTGAAGTGGGAATTCCAAATGTATTGAATAAATCTAATAGTATTATATCTGCCAGCATTACTGATAAAAATATGATAATTAGTTCATACAGTACAAAATTTGATGGATTAAATATGCCTTTGCGAGCTATTTCCATCATCCCGCTTGAAAATGTTACCCCCACTAGAATGCCTAAACTTGCTATCAGCAGTATGGTTTTAATGCTGGCAACTTTTGAGCCAATTGCTGAGTTTAAAAAATTTACTGCATCATTAGAAACACCAACGATAAGATCCAGAACAGCTAAAATTATTAAAATAATCAATGATATATAGATTAATTCCATAATTACATAATCCTGAGTAGTAAGATTTACTATGGTAATAAACTAAAATGTAATTGTTTAATTTCAGATATTGTTTAGTGTTTGTAATAGTCAAGTTTTGTTGCAGATTACACCCTGGTACAGGTTAAATAAAGCCATATAGATTGGTCAATCCATTTTTTAAATTAAAAAAGTAAGATTGTATTGATGTTATGGTTATATGTTTAGCATTAAATATTATTTACCTGCATGTATTACTGATGATTGCACTATTACTTTTTTATTTGGATATGAAAAAAAAAGTTTACAGGTGGGACATTATTTGTTACTGTAATGTATATATATTTACAAATTAAAACAACAATGGTATTGGTTATGAATAACAGAATTTTATAAATAACTTAAAGAAGAAATGCATTTGACAGTATGTGAGCCCTTGGATGGAAGGAAGAATGAAGCAAATAGCCTCTTAAGCGCACATGACATTAAGGGTTATGAAAAAATTCTTGAATGCTATGGTTATTCCATGGTAATGTGTGCCATAAATACCTGATTTGGATAATTTAGTTAGTATTACAAAAAGGGTTTGACCATGAAAACATTAGATCAAATAGCACTGAAACAAAATGAAATACAAGCCATAGTTACCTTAAAAGAAACCTTGCAGCAGCAGTATCCTAGAGTTGATTTTATTTGAATCTAAATTGTGGAATTAATTAATGATCAATCTTTATACTAGCAACAACCTTGAATTTCTTGTCAGTGAGTTAGGGAAGCATCTCTTTGAAAAAAAGAAAATCGATATCCTTGCTCCGCACACAATCATTGTCCAGAGTTTAGGGATGCAGCGATGGATATCCCTAAAGCTTGCTTTAAGGTATGGAATTTTTACAAACTGTGAGTTTCCATTTCCGCAGCAGTTTGCTGAAAATATATTTAAAACAGTAGTTCCAGAATATGAACTATCGCCCCTGTATGATCCAAAAAACCTTGTATGGCTTATAATGGATATACTCCCACAGTGTATTGATGATCAAAAGTTTAGTGAGGTAAAAAAATATATATTGGTAAATGGCAAGGTTGATCAGATTAGATTATTCCAACTGGCACAAAGATTAGCACTTTTATATGATGAGTATGTTGTGTATTTCTATAAGGTTATTTTACAATGGGCAAAGCAAAAGCGCTCAAACAGTTGGGTAGAATATCTATGGAAGTATATTGTTGAACGAATACGTGTGGATGCTACACAATGCCATAAAGCACAAATATTAGAAAAAGCCTTAGCATCAATAAATAATAAAAAAAATAAAGATGTATTACGTCAAGCACTGTGGGAGAAACTTTATCTAAATGAAATATTCATTTTTGGCGTTACAATGCTTCCTGAGTACTATGTGACACTGTTTGATGCGTTAAGCTCAATATTACCTGTGCATATCTTTCAACTCAATCCTTCAAAGGAGTACTGGTTTGACATAGTAAGTGAAAAGACAAAATTACGATTGCAACAAAAAAATATTGATGTAGAAAAATATAAATACGAAGTGGGTAATCCACTGTTAGCTTCTTTAGGTAAGGTTGGCAAAGAATATATCGGGATGCTTTTAGACTTTGAAGCTGTAGAAAATATTGATGAAGCTTTATATACATTTACTGATCATGGTAATGAAACGCTGCTTCATATACTACAGTCTGATATTTGCCAATGTATTGATAGAACAAAGGATGAACAGAAAAAAATTCCAATTTCAGAAAATGATACATCAATTACCATTCATTCCTGTCATTCGCCTCAAAGAGAAATTGAAGTGCTGCGTGATTATATCATTGATATACTGAACAACAATAAAGATATTACTCCCAATGACATTGTGGTGATGGCACCTGATATTGATGTGTATGTTCCTTTTATACACGCAGTTTTTGATGATACTATTTTAAAAAAAGAAGGATTGCCACAACTCCCATACAGTATAGCTGATCAATCCTACAGGAATGCAAGCAGGTTCATTGCAGCATTTTGTGATATCCTTGAGGTGTTGTCGGATAGGCTTGGTGCAGATGAAGTGTGTGCACTTTTAGACTATGATGAAGTTGCGTCGCGTTTTGGTTTAGACAAACGTGAAGTGCTGCAATTTCAGCAGTGGGTGCAGGAGCTCAATGTGCGATGGGGAAAGGATGAGGAGCACCGCGAACAATTTACTCATAACAAAAGCAGTGCATTTACCTGGCAGTACGCAATAGAGCGGTTGCTAATGGGTTATGCCATTCCGCAGTGCGTTGGTATTGTTGATGATATTGTCCCGTTTGATTGTGTTGAAGGTTCAGTCGTAGTAGTGTTAGAAAATATATTCAACTTTCTTGATGTGCTGTTTCATTTCTATGATGAAGCGCAGAGACCGAAAACATTGTCCCAGTGGAAAGAATTTTGCAATCAGATCATTACTGCATTTTTCGATACAGAACTGCATTCAAAGGACTATGAAGTATTGCAACGATTGTTATCACTGGAACCTGAAGCTTTTGAAATTAACCTACGGCATACATTTGATTTTTTAGTTATAAAAGATTGGATCAATACATACATTGCTGAACAAAAAGTAAGCACAAATTTTTTAGCTAAAGGTATTACATTCTGTCAGCTTTTACCGATGCGTAGTATCCCATTTAAAGTGATATGTCTTTTAGGAATAAATGATGGGCAATTCCCACGACAGGATGATATTGTAAGTTTTGATATATTGCGCAATCAAATCAAAGAAAAACAGCAAAGTTCTGAATATTCAACGCAATATAAGATGGATAGCATAAAAGCTACTCGTTGTGTAAGGTCAAAACGTGCTGATGACAGATATCTATTTCTAGAAAGCATAATTTCAGCAAAAAAATATCTTTTTATAAGCTATCAGGGGCAAAGCCCAGTTGATTTAAGCATCAAAGAACCATCGGTGGTGGTTAATGAATTGCTTGAATATATAGAAAAAGGTTTTTATTATAAAGATTCTTCACAGTCTATAAAAGAGTGGATAATTACAAAACACCATCTCCATCGTTTTCATCCTGACTACTATCGTGGTAGTAATAAACTCTTTTCCTACTCCCCAGTATGGCTTAACGAAAGCAAAAGTCTTGTGAGAGATAGGGTGCACTATGAAGCGTTAACCCACAATCCTATTGAAGATAATCTAGTACAGGAAGTATCAGAAGTATCAATAGATGAATTTATAAATTTTTTTATGAACCCGGCACGGTATTTTATAAGAAGAATTTTAGGTGTGTGGTTACGCGATGAGGTGATTGTGTTAGAGGGAACAGAGCCTCTGGTAGTAGGTGGACTTGGAAAGTATAATTTATATAATGAGCTTATTCCGGCATTGCTAAAAAATGAATCGCTGGATATACCAGTCAAAACATTGAAAAAAGAAGGCCGGATTCCTGATGACATATTAGGAGATGTCATTTTTCAAAATACATGGGATGAATTAAAAATTTTTGTTGGTATGTTGCAACAATATATCTCCAAAGACGAATCAATTGTGGAATTACGCTATACAAGTCCTGATAAAAATCTCACAATTTATGGAAAGGCAACTCTGCATGGTTCCACGCAGGTGTTTTACCGATATGCGGATGTAAAGACTAAAGATTTATTAAAAGCGTTTTTGTGGCACCTTTTTGTTTCAGCTTCAGGTGTTCGCACTGTGATTACGTATCATTTTGGGAGAAAGGATACCTGGCAATGTGGGTTGCTTAATGATGAAGCTAGGCGAACGTATATTGAACAATTTATACAATGGTTTAAAGATGGTCATAGAGGTGTGTTGCCATTATTCCCCAATATACTGCACACATATTTACAAGAATGTACAGACTTGTTTAGTGTTAAGAAAAAAATGTTTAGTGAAAGTTATATCAAGTCAAAGTTAGCAGATGCCCTTTACGGTGGAGACTATGAAAACACGAGAGTGGATTTTGATGATTCTTACATACGACGTGCTTTATATAAAATAGATTTTTTTAGCGATAACGAAGAACAATATTACAAAGAATTTATTTCTATTGCGGAGAAAATGTATAAAATGATGAATGGGTGTATTGCTAAATTAAAGAAGGATTAAGAGATAATGTAATGGTGAACAATTATAGATGATTAGGATGTTATGTTAAAATCGTATTCAAGATAAAAAATCACATGTCACATAATTATTTTAATAAGTTAGAGTAAATTAAAGTGTCAAACGATATGCCGCTTATGAACAAGATAAAATACATTCAGGTAGACAATTTTCAAGATTATGCACTTGGTGATGGCATATATTGCATTGAAGCAAGTGCCGGTACAGGCAAAACATACACAATAACTCGATTATACTTACGGCTAATAGTAGAAAAAGATATTGGTATGGATAAAATTTTAGTTGTTACATTTACCAACGCAGCCACAGAAGAGCTAAGAAGCAGGATACGTCAGGTTGTTAAAATAGCCAGTGACATCCTTTCTGGAAGGGCACAAGAAGATGATATAAAGAAAAATGCAGACATATACAGCTATTTGCAAAGTATAATTAGTAAAAACAGTGAATTGAATAAAAAAATATCTAATAAATTAGCATTAGCATTAAACGAGATAGATACCGCACACATTTATACTATACACAGTTTTTGCAGGCGGATGCTTACGGATTTTGCATTTGAGAGTGGTACGCTGTTTGGAAGTGAGCTTATTGAAGATGAAAGTACATACGTACAGCGTGTGGTGGAGGATTTTTATTATAATGTTATTGCACCCATTGGAAAAGAGTTTGTAGGTATTTTAGTGCAACAAGAAGAGAATTTTGTAAAGAGTCTGACCAATCTTATAAAGAAATTACCTAATGATCCTCAGGTTGAAGTGTTACCTAAAGTTAAGTTTAATCCACAAAAATGCAAACAAATAATTTCTGAACTTAACGGTTTGATTGCTCAAATAAAGACATGTTTTGAACAGGAATTTGAATCAATTAACAATAATTTTAAACAGGCAGTTTTTAATGAAGTATTGAGCAGGAACAGTTATTCTGAAAATGATATTGAAGAGATGAAAAATATTTTTTTTAATTTAGCTATATATAATATATTAAATGATGAAATTTTGAATAAGGTTAATAAATTTTCCCTATCTTCATTGATTAATAGATTTAAAGGTAATTATAAAAAAAAGAAAAAAAATTATGAATTGCATAATTTTTTCAGTTTGTTAGATAAATGTGATGCATTAGTATTAGAACTGAAAAAACACATTATAGCTGCATTTAGAAAATTTATTAGCTATCACAACCATCGATATCAGCACTACCGTGAAAGGTGGAATGTTCATTCCTTTAAAGATATTCTTGCCGATATGCACAGAGCATTGCAGGATAATCCAGATAGTGAACTTGCAAAAAAAGTACGCAGCCGCTTTAGCGCAGCTCTTATAGATGAGTTCCAGGATACCGATCCACTGCAGTACAGCATATTTACAACAATCTTCAATAAACGGGGCTATACTCTTTACACAATTGGTGATCCAAAACAGGCAATTTACAGCTTTAGAGGAGCTGATGTGTTTGCCTATATCAAAGCGCAAAGTAAAGCACGTACAATATATAACTTAAAGCACAGTTACCGATCCACACCTGCATTGACCAGTGCAATCAATACCATTTATGGAAAGCATAGCAATCCATTTGTATTTGAAAAGATACAGTATCATCTTGTTGAGTCTAAAATTGCATCTTCAGAGTTTGATGCTGATGGTGCACTGTATATATGGTTTGTTAATGAAGAAGATCAAAAGCTGCCAATAGGTATTGCACGAAGGATTGTAGCAAACCATATAGCTGCAGAAATCCAGAATCTAATACAAAGAAACTTTACAATAGAAGGAAGGCCGTTACAGTACAGTGACATAGCGGTGCTGGTGCGAAAAAATAAAGAAGCAACAATGGTGCAAGAGGTATTGCGTAAATCCGGTATTAATAGTGTAATACGAAGCACCGAGTCTGTATTTACAACAAGTGAAGTGTGGGAATTTTTGCACATACTAGAAGCAGTCATTAATCCTGCATCTACCACTGATATAAAGCGAGCGCTTATCACAAGCTTTTATGGATTTGCTGCAAAGGATATTATTGCACTTGAAAATAACAATGCCTTTGATGCCATAAAAATGCAATTTGCACACTACTATGATGTGTGGAATAAAAAAGGCGTCATTGTAATGCTGCACACATTACTTTTAGATACTTTGGTAGAACAAATAAAAAATAAAGATGCGATAGTTACTGTAAAAGAGCATCTATTACAGTATGAAGATGGTGAGCGAGTCATTACCAATATTATGCACTGTGCAGAAATACTTGCCACTGTGGAGAGAACAAAGAAATTGGATCCTGAGGCGCTAGTTGAATGGTTAAAAAAAGCCATATATGCAAAAGCTGAAGTAGAAGAACAACAATTACGATTGGAATCAGATGCAAATGCAGTGAAGATTGTTACAATACACGCAAGCAAAGGTTTAGAATATCCTGTTGTGTTTTGTCCGTTTTTGTTTGATACTTCTAAACTTGATGATCCGTTTGTGTTTCACGATGAAAATGACTATAAACCAGAGGTTTGTTTTAAATTTAATGCAGACAACGAAAAAGAACTTATAGGGTACTTGTTTAATGAAAATGACAAACTATTTGCAAATATAATTTATAAAGAATATGAATTCAAAGCACGAAAAGAAACACTTGCCGAAGATATACGTCTTGCATACGTAGCAATGACGCGCGCTAAGTACCGCTGCTATGTTGGTTGGGGAGTGATTAATGGAACTAACAAATCGGCATTAAGCTACCTGCTTCATTTTCGCAATGGGGCTAATGAAAACGAAGCTGTAGGAAATTTTTTACATAAAGGAATGGACTACAATACAGAATCAATGCTCAAACAATTAGAACAATTGGCCAGTGAATGTAACAGCATAAAAATCATACAAATCAAAGATATCATAGCAGTGTCGCACAAAACTTCCGCGTTGGATGTTATACAGCCACAAACAATCAGGACAATTGAAGGAAGTATACAGCAAGGATGGCAGCTTACCAGTTACACCGCGCTGTCGTATAAAAAAGATGACGAACGAAGCGATGAAATACATATACCAGTTTTAACACAGGTAAAATCCAATGAATTGAATATATTTACCTTGCCCGCTGGTTCTATTACAGGTTTATGCATACATACCATATTTGAAGAAATAGATTTTACAAATGTGACAGATGAAACATTGCCAGTTACTATTCAGAACGCATTCAAAAGATATAACATTGACGCACAATGGACAGAAGTTGTTGCAACAATGGTACGCAATGTACTTTCAGTGGAATTAAAAGAATCATTTATATCACTTATGCACATACCACACAATAAGCGGCGCAATGAGGTTGAATTTTACTATCCAATAACAGAGCTTACTAGCAAAAAACTTATAGATTGTTTTAACGAACATAGCCTTTTTACACGGCAGTATGGCCAGGCACTGCAGAATATTTCATTTGGATCAATAAATGGTTTTATGAATGGTAAAATCGATATGATTTTTGAACACAACAATGTATATTACATCGTTGACTGGAAAACAAACCTGCTTGGCACGTCACTGGATGATTACCATAGCAGTAAACTTACACCGCCAATAGCGCAGCATCTTTACTTTTTACAGTATACTATTTATACAGTTGCATTGCATCGCTATCTGCAATTGGTGCAGGGAAAATCATATTCATATGATAAACATTTTGGTGGAATATTTTATATATTTGTGCGGGGAGTTGACGCACAAAAAGGCAACCAGTATGGGATATTTTACGACAAACCGGATGCAACCTTCATAGAAAAGATTAGTACACTTTTACACGGTGTAGCAGTATGAATATTGACTATACAAAAAGCATTCACTATCACTTTGCGGATTTCATCTGCAAAAAGTATCACTGCGATGATGATGTGTGTAAAGCAATAATCTTTTGTACAAGCTATTTAGCTGCTCACGGGCATAGCTGCCTTTCACCAGTAACTATCGCACATAAAAAATTAAGTGAGATAATATATGAAGATATGGATAATGTGCCACAGATTACGTTTCCGCCTGTGAAAAAGCTTGAGGAAATAATCTTTGGGTGCAATGCAATAAGTAATGGCAATGGGATGGTAAAGCCGCTGGTTTACCACAATGGGAATTGCTATCTGTACCGCTACTGGAATTATGAAAATACTATTTATCAATTTTTTGAAGATGTGCATACTGTTGGAACGCAGCACAATGAGCACGTGCCAATCAGTGATGTGTTAAAAAATATGAAGTCCTTGGCAATGCAATTTGCTGAAGAACAGATTCTTGCACAGCTTACTGCACTAATGCACAGGTTATGTGTTATTTCAGGCGGGCCGGGTACGGGTAAAACCACAGTGATAGCAGCAATAGTGTATCATCTGTTACAAAATAATAAGAATTGCAAAATAGCGTTGTGTGCGCCAACGGGAAAAGCAGCGTCGCGTTTAATGCAAGCGATAGCTCAGTTTAAGGAACGCTATGTGGCCAGCGAACTGCATACAGTATTCCCGGAAAAAGCTTTTACCATACATAGATTGCTTGGATACCAAAAAGGTGAGCTTGAATTTTACTATAATGAAGAAAACCGCTTGCCGCATGATGTAATTATTGTTGATGAATGCTCAATGGTGGATATTCCTTTAATGGCAAAATTGTGCAAAGCAATAAAACAGGATGCCCGCATTATCCTTGTGGGGGATAAGGATCAGCTTTCGTCAGTTGAAGCGGGTGCATTCTTTGGCGATGTGTGCTGGGGCGCATCGGAATATGCTTATACTGATAGAGGAAAACAATTATTACAGGAATGTGGAGTGGCAATTGTCGATACTAACAAAAAAATCCATCCCATAAGAGATAACATTGTTATCTTGCAAAAAACATACAGGTTTGATGCTGGCAGCGGAATTGCTGCGTTAGCAGAAGCCATAAGAAATAACAATGAAGAAAAAGCTTTAGCAGTGTTGGACAATACCTACGCCGATGTAGAATGCAAAGAGTATGATTCATTAGAATGGCTTTATAATGAAATACGCCACTATGCCGATTTGCATTACAGGCAGATTATGCAAGGAACCAATGAACAGGCGTTTGAACGTATAAGTCAATTTGCCATTCTTTCAGCGTTTAATGAAGGTCCGTGGGGTGTGGAATCATTTAACACTTTAATTGAGAAGCAGTTAAAAACTACTGTTGCAGATGAGTGGTATAACGGAAGAATTATTATGGTGACAGCCAATGATTATAACCTGCAGGTGTTTAATGGTGATACAGGAATTTACAATGCGCAGGATGATGCAGTATATTTTTCTACTGTGGATGGGTACCGGAAGATTAATCCGTCGCTTTTAACAGCATATATGCCAGCCTACAGCATCACCGTGCACAAAAGCCAAGGTTCAGAGTTTGACAGAGTGATGCTGGTACTGCCGCACATTGATATTACTCAAAAAGAAAATTGGAAGATGTTATTAACACGGGAACTGCTATATACTGCTGTCACGCGTGCCAGGAAGCAATTAACGGTGATAGGCAAAAAGCAGACAGTGCTATTTATGATAAAAAATCCCACTGTACGTACATCGGGTCTTAGACAGCGACTATGGAAGAAATAGAAGAAATTGAGAAAAATAAAAATTTATAGGCAAATTCTAGGATGAGATGCAACACAAAATAAAAAAA
>FMSI01013963.1_pt1 | contig 18616 bp, 15 predicted proteins | sample 1504471 | NCBI WGS metagenome assembly FMSI01 (sample SAMEA4475357, study PRJEB15587) | soil metagenome | biome: Soil; feature: Field | place: India | collected 2015-03-11 | depth 0 m
CATTTAATAACGCTTCCGCTTCCTCAATGCACTGCCAAAATTGACAGTTGCTATAAGCAGTTTCCACCCTTGTCCTTTTGATCCAGCGAGAAATTTCGGGTTCAAATTCTTGCCGGCGTCCCACCAGCCACTTCTTCCACTCCCGCTCAGCAGCCATTAAAGGCGTCTCAAAGAGCTGTTCAAAAGTGCGCTAAAAGTTTTTGGCATTGGCAAGAGCGTAAAAGTGCTGATATGACTCCCAACCAAACCGTTGAACCAGATAGCCAGTGAAACTGCCTGCTAACGGGTAAGCCCAATGTTGAACATCGTGGAACTTCGTTTCAGGCAATAGCGTAAGCAATGGATAATCATTGCCACCCAAAATCGCAACGAGAGCATAAAAATCAACGGATTTATCTTCCTGAGTGCCCTGGACCCAATTCGCTAAACCTTCCCGCTTGAACTTAGGCGAACCTGAGCCCAAATGAGCCGAGAAAAGGTGAGCCAACTCGTGACGTAAAGATTCATCAAGGTGGGGTTTCTGCTGGCTATCCCATGCCAGCAACAAGCCATCGCCCTTTGGCAACGCGCAAGCGCTCATCTCTTGTTCAAAGAGGCGACCAAGTTCTACCATCGTCGGGAAGACAAAAACTGTCAAGGTTCGTTTGAGGGGGAAACCAAACTGCCGCGCCAACTCGTCTCGTAACTTCACCAATCGCTCAGTTAATGTTTGCCACTCAGCAGTGTCTTCTAACTCGGGTGCGACGAACAAATTGATAGGTGCGTCGGCAATTTTGCGGAACTTTTGCACCCTACGGACAAACTGAAATGCCTGTCGTAGGAGAAGGCGAAAGTGAAGGGAAATCAAAACGAAAAAGCCCAAAATCCCCAACCAAACAGTTAGCCACTTGGCAATTGCGATTGAGATTCCTGCTGCTGCCAAAACAGCGATAACAACTTGCCATCGCCGCTGCCATAACTCTGACATCCAAAACAGCAGCAGAGGAGCAATGCGCTCCCAAATCGTTACAGCCTTCATTCGGCTTTCACCTGCCATTTCCCTTATGCGCACTCGCTCAACAAGCGTGATAAATTTTTGCATCGGCATTTGGCTGAATTCACACTCACGATGAATTTCCTTTGCCGTTGATTTCAATTACTGTCGTAACGGATAAGGGGGAGATAAGTAGGATGGCGAAGCGGAAAGTTATCGCTGAAGATTTGTTGGCAATTAAACTTGTCGGCGACCCGCAGGTGAGCCCCGATGGGACAAAATGCGTTTTCACGGTTAAAACGATTGACGGCGAAAAGGACCGTTACTTGTCTCACCTTTGGTTGGCAGATTTGCAAACAAGTGAGTTGCGGCAATTTACTTTCGGTGAAGTCAGCGATGTTGCGCCCCGTTGGTCACCTGATGGCAGTAAAATTGCTTTCGTTCGCGCCGACTTGAAAGATAAGCGTTCACAAATTTGGCTCATCCGAACCGACGGTGGCGAAGCGTGGCAGTTGACAAAGTTGGACGAAGGCAGCATTGGCGAACCCGTTTGGTCGCCCAATGGCAGCAAAATCGCATTCACCTTAAGACCAACTCATCCAGACTGGACACAAGAAGCGCGCAAGAAGAGACAGGAAACAGGTAAATCCAACCCACCTCGTATCATCACTCGTCTTTTCTACAGACTTGACGGATTTGGCTTTTTGGACACGCGCCAGCACATTTGGGTTTGCGATGCTCAAACTGGAGAAGCAAAACAAATCACTGACGGAGACTACGACGACTATTCACCTGCATGGTCGCCTGATGGAAGGAAAATTGCCTTCGTCTCCAACCGAAGTGACGACCCTGAAGAGAAGCCTTACGAGGTTGACATTTGGCTCGTTTCATCTGAAGGTGGTGAATTGGCGAAAGTGCCAACACCTACTGGCTATAAGGGCAATATCGCTTGGTCCCACAACGGCGAGTGGATTGCTTATATCGGGCACGAAAGTAAAGACGACCCTTGGGTTCCACGAAACGATAAAGTTTGGATTGTCAAACCCCAAACGGGTGAAGTCCGCTGCTTGACAGAAAACCTTGACCGAGATGTCGGAAATGCAACGCTTTCAGACATGCGTGAGGCTTTAGCGGGTAGTGGACGACCTATCTGGAACGCCGCAAGCGACCAAGTGTTCTTCACCGTCAGCGACAAAGGCAATTGCCACCTTTACACTGCTGATCTGAATGGTAACTGGCAACCACTTACTAACGGCGTGATGGACATTTACGCCTTCAGTGCCGATAAAAGTGCATCGTTGTTCGTGGTGGCGCTGAGCAAACCTACGTTGCCTGGTGAACTCTTTACTCTGTGCTTGCAGCCGACAAGTATCGCTGTCACGACCGAACTGCAGCAACTCACGCGCTTAAATTCCGACTGGCTTGACAAAGTTCAACTCAGCGAACCCGAAGAAGTTTGGTTTGAGAGTTTTGACGGCACGAAAATTCAAGGTTGGCTACTGAAACCGCCCGATTTTGAACCGACGCAAAAATACCCACTGCTGCTCTACATTCACGGAGGTCCTCACGCTCAATACGGCAACACTTTCTTTCACGAGTTCCAATTGCACGCTGCTCGTGGCTACATCGTCTTTTACACCAACCCTCGTGGCAGCATGGGCTATGAGGAAAGTTTCGCCGCAATCATTCGCGGCAACTGGGGCGATGTGGACTTCAAGGACATCATGGCTGCTGCTGATTTCTCTGCTTCGTTGCCTTATGTTGACGAGACTCGTATGGCAGTTGCTGGTGGAAGTTATGGTGGCTACATGACGAACTGGATTGTCACTCACACCAACCGCTTCAAATGTGCCATTACCGACCGAAGCGTTGTGGACTTGGTCAGTATGGCTGGGACAAGCGATTTCCCCTTTAAACCCGATGGCTACTGGGAGGGAAACTTCTGGGATCGTCCAGAGAAATTGTGGGAGCAATCGCCGTTGCGTTATGCAGCAAATGTCAAGACACCGTTGCTGATCATTCACAGCGAAGGTGATTTGCGTTGCCCGATCGGGCAAGCAGAGGAATTATTTGCGGCGCTCAAACGGCTCAAAAAGGAAGTCGTTTTTGTCCGCTACCCGCAAGAGACAAGTCACGGGCTTAGCCGAAGCGGTCCGCCCGATTTGCGCATTGACCGACTAAACCGAATTTGCGAGTGGCTTGACAAATGGTGCAAATGAGCAACTCCTTTCTAAAAAGTTGGTGGCATTAAAACTCGCTCATAACGGTCTTTCAGGTTTTGACAAAATTTCGTTGAACGGGGGATTAGCCAGATGAAGGAACGAAGCAGCGATATCTTACAGCAAATTGAGCGAATCAAGCGCAAACCTGTTCGGTTGAGGGAGAAAACAATAACGATGGCTCATGGTGCTGGCGGCAAAGCGACCCATGACCTTATTGCCGCCGTTTTCCTCAAAGCGTTCCAAAACCCGTTGCTTGAGAAACTTGAAGACCAAGCGACTTTTGAACTCAACGGGACGAAGTTAGCGATCACGACGGATGCCTTCACCGTTTACCCGCATTTCTTTCCCGGCGGTGACATCGGTTGCCTTTCGGTTCATGGGACGATAAACGATTTGGCAACTGCAGGTGCAAGACCTTTGTTCCTCGCCGCTGCTTTCTTGTTGGAAGAGGGCTTCCCAATTGAGGACTTAAACCGCATCGTTGACTCCATGGCTGATGCCGCGCAGAAGTGCAATGTCCAAATCGTGACTGGCGACACGAAAACCGTTCAGAGGGGGAAAGGCGATGGAGTTTACATCGTTATGACAGGCATAGGTGTCATTGAACATTCTGTCAATTTGTCAGCAGCAAGCATCCGCCCTGGAGATAAAGTCATTTTGTCGGGAGCAATTGGGGAACACGGGGTCGCTGTCATGATTGCTCGCGGCAATTTGGAACTTGAGGCTGACATTGAAAGCGACACTGCTCCTTTGTGGGACATGGTTGACAGCGTGTTGAAGGTTTGCCCGCGAGTTCGCTGCATGCGCGATCCCACACGAGGTGGGGTTGCAACGGCTCTGAACGAATTCGCTAAAGCATCTCAAGTTTGCATCCGTGTTTTTGACGAAGTGGTCCCTGTTAAACCAGAAGTGAAAGGCGCTTGCGAGATTTTGGGCATTGACCCACTTTATGTCGCAAACGAAGGCAAAATGTTGTTCGTCGTTCCCTCTGAAGACGCAGAAACGGTATTGACAGTTTTGAGACAACATCCGCTCGGCAAAGATGCAGCGATTATCGGTCAAGTTGAAGAAGAGCCTGCGGGCATCGTCTTGCTGGAGACGGGAATCGGCGGTGCAAGGGTTCTTGACATGCTCACTGGTGACCCGCTGCCAAGAATTTGCTGAACTTCAAGGGAGAGAACCTGCATCCCTTTGTAAGGGAGTGAACTGCTCATGCTTGAGCGGGTTCGCACATACTTGTCTTTCGTCCGATTTGAACACGCCGTTTTCGCTCTTCCTTTTGCCCTGACATCCGCTTGGGTTTGTGTTGGTGGAGTCCCGCCACTTAGGTCATTGGCTTGGATAATTGTCGCCGTTCTCGCTGCTCGTTCGGCGGCGATGGGTTTCAACCGTATCGTTGATTTGGAGTTTGACAAACTCAATCCACGCACGAAAAACCGTGAACTTCCGACAGGCAAATTGACACTCACTCAAGCATGGGTGTTCGTCGTTGTCTCCACAGTGGTTTTCGTTTTTGCTGCTTACCAACTCAATTGGCTCGCTTTCTGGCTTTCTTTTCCTACACTTACTTGGATTTTCGGTTACTCATACACGAAACGGTTTACTGACTGGTCGCATTTGTGGCTTGGGTCAGCACTTGGCATCGCACCAGTCGGTGCTTGGATTGCATTAAAGGGGACAATTGAGTTGCCGCCAATTTTGCTCATGCTGGCAGTGACTTTTTGGGTTGCTGGCTTTGACATCATTTACTCAACCCTTGACGAAGATTTTGACCGCCGCATTGGGCTTCATTCCCTCGTGGTGAGGTTCGGGGCAATGAAAGCCCTCTGGATTTCACGGGGGCTGCATGGTCTTTTCCTGTTGGCTCTGGCTTCCTTCGGTTCGGTGTCGCAATTGGGCATGGTCTTCTGGTTAGCATGGATTTTCATCGTTGGATTTATTGCCTATGAACACGCAATTGCAAAGCCTGGTGACCCTCAAAAAGTCAACACAGCCTTTTTCACCGTTAACGGCATCGTGAGCATTTTGCTTTTCGTCGCTACGGCTTTAGACCTAGCGCTCCGTTGAGAACCCTTTAAGCACGCCCTTAGATGGTTCAAAGCGTCAAAATATTTTGGCCAACTTGTGAAATGACATGGAAAGGAGCGTGAGGTGATGTCTTGCAAGCAAGCAACTTGGCTATTTGGAGGGATGCTTATGATGTTGGCTGCGATTGGGATTGGAGGGACTTCGTGCCAAGAAAGAGGTGGACAGAGTAAAGTGATGGTCACCTTGCAACCCCAAAAAGTTCTCCATCGCCTTGACGAAAAAATCTACGGTCACTTCCTTGAGCACATCTACCACTCCGTTCACGGCGGTTTGTGGGGCGAAATGATTTGGAACCGCAGTTTTGAAGAATTGCCATTGGGAAGAGGTTCGTGGCGAATTGAAAACAATGAGTTAATCCAAGAGGCAATTGAGCCTGCCATCAGGTTGACTTTTGGTGACTCAAACTGGAGCGATTACGAAATCTCCCTTGAAGCACAAAAAACCGGCGGCAACGAAGGTTTCCTCGTTCTCTTCCGAGTTAAAAGTGACCGTGACTACTATTGGCTCAATATTGGCGGCTGGGGCAATACTGCTACCGCAGTTGAACGAAGCGTTGAAAACCGCAGGAGGGCAATATCATCGTTCCGCCCGATTCGTGTTGAGCAAGGGCGATGGTATAAAGTCCGAATTAGGTGCGAAGGCAGACGCATTCAAGGGTGGCTGGACGACGAATTGATTTTGGATTTCAACGATGATGATAATGCCCACTTGACTGGACGAGTTGGAGTTGGGACTTGGTTGACAAGTGCCAAGTTCCGAAACATCAAGGTGACTTCGTTGGATGGGAAAGCACTGTTTGAGGGATTGCCTCAAATCCCCAAGTATGCAATTGCCCGTCATTGGCAAGGCTTTGGTGAAGGCGAGGTTTACATCACGCTAGAAAATCCACTCAACAGTAACCATTGCCAGTTTGTCAAGGTTCAAAACAACGAGGCTGGCATCCGCCAGTCCCCGATTTTCGTTCGGGCAAACGAAGTTTACAAAGGCTCAATTTGGGTTCGTGGTGAAGCACCTAACGGTTTGATTGTAAGATTGCGAGACAGGGAGAAAATCGTTGCCGAGCAAAAGTTGCCGAGTCCTACACTGGAGTGGCGAGAATATCCGTTTGAGTTCAAGCCGACAGAAACTGCTGAGGATGCAATCTTTGAAGTTGCCGTAATTGCGCCAGCAAGAGTTTGGATTGACCAAGTGAGTTTGATGGCGGAGAGCAGCATAAAGGTTGGTGGCTTCCGTCCTGACTTGCTTGAAGCCCTGAAAGCCCTTCTCCCTTCTGCGATCCGATGGCCAGGTGGTTGCTTCGCTTCCGCGTATCGTTGGAAAGATGGAATCGGTCCACAACACAAGCGACGGGTTTATCCGCGCCATATTTGGGACGACCTTGAAGTCAATGCTTTCGGCACCGACGAGTTTATCCGATTGTGCCGCGCTTTTGGAGCAGAACCTATTATCGTCATCAACATTGGCACGAAAGCATGGAACGGACCTGATGCCAACGAAGAGGAGTTCCTTCAGGAGGCTATGGAGTGGGTTGAATACTGCAATGGACCTGCGAATTCAAAATGGGGTAGTGTCCGAGCAGCCAACGGTCACCCTGAACCTTACAATGTCAAGTTCTGGGAGATTGACAACGAGACATGGCACATGGGACCTGAGGCTTACGCTGAGGCTGTCAAAAGGTTCGTTCCTGCTCTAAAGAAAGTTGACCCGACTATCAAAATCATCGCTTGCGGCAGTGGCGGGCTTGATTGGGGTGCTTTGCGTTGGAACCGAATTGTGATTGAGCGATGCGCTGAGTTCATTGACTACCTTAGCATTCATCATTACGAGAACCCTGACAGGTTCGCTGACGGACCGTATGCTTTTGAGCAGTTTATCCGAGAGACCCTGAAAATCATCACCAACTCACGCAACCCTAACATCAAACTTTTCGTTTCCGAGTGGAACGCACAAAGCACTGATTGGCGGACGGGGTTGTATGCTGGTGGATTGTTGAATGCTTTTGAGCGTTGCGGCGATGTCGTTGAAATTGCTGCGCCAGCCCTTTTGATGCGCCATTGGTGGTCAGGGGCTCACCCTGCAGGCTGGCGCGAATGGGACAACGCTTTCATCAACTTTGACCATAAAACTTGGTTCCCCGCCCCCAACTATGTCGTGATGAAGTTGTGGCGTGAAAGTTTCGCCCCTCTCCTGATTGGGATGGAAGGAGATTCCAAACCCCTTAACGCGGTTGCTACGAAATCCGAAGACGGCAAAACCGTCTACTTCAAAGCAGTTAATCCAACGCAACAAGTTGTGGAAGTAGAGTTGACAGTTGAAGGTGAAAACATTGTCAAGGGTGCGTCAATGCAATTAATTGCTCCTAACGCTCTCTCTGCCAGAAACACTTTGGAGGAACCAAACCGAGTTCGTCCTGAACCCGCTAAGGTCCAAATTGATGGTAAAATAGTCAAGTTCTCGCTGCCTGCACACTCTGTCGGGGTCGTGACCATTAGCCTCCAGTAAGGAACGCACCAATGCTATTCCGTAGTTTTAACCCCAGAGCCTTGACAGGGCTAAAATAAGAGAAGGACTGAATTTTTGATGGTAAGGAGTGACGAGGGATGAGGAAGGCGATTTGCTTGGGAAGCGTCGTGCCGAGATGGGATTTGGAAAGACGCATCGCTTTGATCAAGGAGGCAGGCTACGAGGGTTTTGAATCTCATCACCCAGGCAGCGAGGATGAGGCAAAGCAAATTAAGGCACTGGCGGAAAAACACGGTCTGATCGTCCACAGCCTTATGGGGGGAACTCATTGGCAATTCCCTCTCTCCGCCACTGAACCTGAAACCCGCAAAAAAGCCATTGAAGGTGTTGAGCAGGCGTTGAACTTTGCAGCGATCATAGGCGCTGAGGGTGTCCTCGTTGTTCCAGCAGTTGTCAACGAAGCAATGGATTACAAAACTGCATGGGAATTGTCAATGCAGTCGCTGAGACAACTTATCCCCATTGCAAAACGGCTTGGGGTTCAGATTTGGGTTGAGAATGTTTGGAACAGGTTTTTGCTCTCTCCCCTTGAGTTCGCTGCTTACATTGACGAACTTAACGCTAAGTCCAATTCCGATGGGGACGGGATTGTCGGCGCTTACTTTGATGTCGGTAACATTCTCGCCTACGGTTTCCCCCAACACTGGATTCGCCTGCTGGGCAAGCGAATAAAGCGAATTCATGTCAAGGATTTCAATGTCAGGGAACACCGATTCGTTTACCTTCTACAGGGCGATGTCAACTGGCGTGAAGTGATAGCTGCACTTCGCGAGATTGGATACGATGGTTGGATCACTGCCGAATTGTCTCCATATCCACACGCACCCGACCAAATGGTTCGTGACACCGCACAACACCTTGACAGAATCATCAAGGGACAAGTTTGACGGCAACTAACGAAAAGGACTTGAAAGGAAAGCAAACTTGTGCCAAAATGAAGCGACAGTTCTCCGACAAAGACCCAAGCCGGGACAAAGATCCAAGCCGGTTTGTCCGACACTAATGCGCAGATAAGAACGAAACTTGAAAGTTCTGCGGAGGTGCAAGTTTGATGGCAGAGACAGCGTTGCTGACTGAAGTTCACTCTGGGTTGAGACCGATTCCGGACCGAGTGGGACGGATCGTTCAAATTATGGGCGTCGTCGTTGATGTTCAGTTCCCTGACGGAAAAGTTCCTGAAGTTATGAATGCTCTAATCGTCGCTGATGAAAACCGAAACCCTCCTTTAGTGCTTGAAGTCCAACAGCACCTTGGTGATGACATCGTTCGGACTGTAGCGATGGACTTCACTGATGGATTGAGGCGAGGCATGCTCGTCTACGATACTGGTGGACCGATAAAAGTTCCCGTCGGTGAAAAGACTTTGGGTAGGCTCTTTGATGTTTGCGGTAACCCAATTGACGAGTTGGGAGAGGTTGAAGCAGACGACTATTGGCCAATCCACCGACCAGCGCCATCTTTTGAAGAGCAAGGAACTGTCTCAGAGCAACTGGAAACGGGCATCAAAGTTATGGACTTGCTTGTCCCCTTCCCTCGTGGCGGTAAAATCGGCTTATTCGGTGGTGCTGGTGTCGGCAAAACCGTCCTTTTGATGGAACTTATCCACAATGTCGCAAAGGCTCACGGAGGAATTTCCGTTTTCGGCGGCGTTGGTGAAAGAACCCGTGAGGGGAACGACCTTTGGCTTGAGATGAAACATTCGGGCGTCATTAACCGAACCATTCTCGTCTTCGGACAGATGAACGAACCTCCCGGAGCAAGGCTTCGGGTAGGCTTGACAGCGTTGACAATGGCTGAATACTGGCGAGATGTTAAGGGCATGGATATTTTGCTCTTCATTGACAACATTTTCAGGTTCGCCCAAGCAGGAACGGAAGTTTCATCCCTTCTCGGTCGGATGCCTTCAGCGGTCGGCTACCAGCCAACTTTGGGAACGGAGATGGCTCAGTTGCAGGAGAGAATTACCAGCACGAAACGAGGTTCAATCACCAGCGTTCAAGCAATTTATGTCCCAGCGGATGACATCACTGACCCCGCACCTGCTACAACTTTCGCTCACCTTGACGGAACAATCGTCCTTGAGCGTCGCTTGTTTGAAAGGGCGATTTACCCTGCCGTTGACCCCCTCGCTTCAACCTCTCGCATCCTTGACCCAAGATTCGTTGGCGAAGAGCATTTCAGAATTGCCCGAGAAGTTCAAAGGATTTTGCAGCGATACAATGAACTCCAAGACATCATCGCAATCTTGGGTATGGAAGAACTGAGCGATGAAGACAAACTGATTGTCCATCGCGCACGAAGGTTGCAGTTGTTCCTGAGTCAACCTTTCCATGTCGCTGAAGTCTTCACTGGGCGTCCTGGTGCTTATGTCCCCCTTGAAGAAACCCTTCGCGGTTTTGACGAGATTTTGCAAGGCAAATGGGACCACTTGCCCGAGAGCGCTTTCCACCTCGTCGGCACTATTGATGAGGCTGTTGAGAAAGCGAAACAAATGGGTGCGAAAGTTTGACGGAATACTGAGATTGAGGCACCATAATGCTCAAAGGCAAGAGAGAGGTGAGAGGTGTGGAGCAGGCAGATTACTTTCGCATGTTCATTGACGGTGAATGGACTGAGGGCAGTGGTGATAAGAAGCGCCCTATCATCAACCCCACAACTGAAGAAGTCATTGTTGAAGTACCAGATGGAACGCCAGAAGATGCTAAGGAAGCCATTGATGCTGCAGCAAAGGCATTTCGTGAATGGTCGCGATTAACCCCTTACGACCGTGCTACCATTTTGAAAAAGGCTGCAGATTTGATTCGCGAACAGCTCGAGGAAATTGCAAAGTTGATGACCCTTGAAGTCGGCAAACCAATCAAAGAGTCAAGGGCAGAGATGCAAGTTTGTGCAGGTTACTTTGAGTGGTATGCTGAGGAAGCGAAACGCAATTATGGCGAACTCGTCCCACAATGGATTCCCAGCAAGCGCCACTGGGTCATCCGTCAACCCGTGGGTGTCGTGGCAACGATAACCCCTTGGAACTTCCCAGCAAACTTACTTGCCCGAAAAGTTGCACCTGCATTGGCTGCAGGTTGCACAGTTGTCTCAAAACCCGATCACAGAACTCCACTCGTTGCGATGGCGATTTTCAAATGCTTGCAAGATGCAGGTTTACCAAAAGGTGTTGCAAACCTTGTCACTGGCGAACCAGCGGAAATTTCTGCCGTCTTTTTCGCCGACGAAAGAGTCCGCAAAATCAGTTTCACGGGTTCAACTCGTGTCGGTAGGTTGTTGATGCAGCAGGCTTCAGAACAAATAAAGCGCCTATCCCTTGAACTTGGTGGGCATGCACCTGTCCTCGTCTTTCCCGATGTTGATGTTGACAAGGCTGCAAAGTGGACCGTTCAAGCGAAGTTCCGAAACAACGGTCAAACTTGCATCTCACCGAACCGAATTTATGTCCACGAGAAGATTTGGGACGAGTTTGTTGAGCGCGTTGTGGATTACACAAAACGATTGAAGATGGGTAACGGACTTGACGAGAACACTGATGTCGGTCCACTGATTGACCGAAATGGCTTGGAGAAAGTTGAGCGGCATGTCCAAGATGCGGTCGCAAAGGGCGCAAAAGTGCTTTGCGGTGGCAAACGCCCTGAGGGCGAACAATTCAAACGAGGCTATTGGTATGAGCCAACTGTCCTTGTCAACACCACGGGGGACATGTTGGTTTCGTGCGAGGAAACTTTCGGTCCAGTGATGCCTCTCATCCCGTTCAGCGATAAGGACGAAGTGATTGAATGGGCAAACAACACTCCTTACGGTTTGGCAGCCTATCTGCTCACTTACGATTTCCGAACTTTGATCGATGTTGTGGAGCGACTTGAGACGGGTATGATCGGAGTTTGGGATTTTGCCCCTGCAACTTTCCAGTGTCCATTCGGAGGAATTAAGCAGTCAGGCTTCGGAGTAGAAGGCGGTTGGGAAGGACTGAAAGAATACCTTGTAACCAAGCATGTGAGCATCGTGTTGGACTATTGAGGGTAGCAAATTTGCCGACTGTTTGGTCGTTGGACATGCTATTGACATCCCTCGTTGCCTGTGTTATCCTAAAAGCGCCCCAATTGCTTCCCCTCGCCAATGTGTGTTGTTGGGGACGGCAGGGGTTTTTGTTTGGGGCAGAAAGGAGGGGACGAGGGATGAGTCATTTACGGTGGACATTAGCGTTTATGATGGTGATGGGCTGTGCTGTATCTGTGGTTTGGCTCGCAATCGCTCAAACTGAGCAGTCCACTCCCAATCACCCCAAAGCCCTCAATCCAGTGACTACAAAACAAGCGACCGTGCAAGGATTTGAGGATGTAATTCGTGCGCAAAAGGACAACTCAGAAATCAAGCCCGAACAAAAAACTTCTGCGGAGTCAATCGTCGTTGCCGAAAGCACAAAAGAAGCATGGTTGAAAGTGATAAGTTCGTTCAACCTCAATCTACCGTCAAGACCTGAAGGTTGGAAATTCGCTAACTACACATGGATGCGATGGCGCGGAACTCTCGCATCCCGCGCAGGCAGCATACACCGCCTTCGGTTGATGACTATGGTGGCCACTGCTTATTGCCCCAACCGATGTTGCGGTTCCTCCAGCGGGCGGACAGCGACAGGGCGAAAGGCAGAATATGGAGTCGTCGCTGTTGACCCACGAGTAATTCCCCTGGGCACAACTCTTTATGTTGACCGCTACGGATTTGCTATCGCTGCCGACACTGGGCGAAAAATTAAAGGCACTCGCATTGATTTGTGCTTCCCAACCCACCGAGAGGCTTTAAGGTTTGGACGAAGAACTGTCAAGATTTTGCTGGTAAGATGAGATGCATCAATCCGAGATGGACGCTGCATAATCTTTGACGGGCGAAGTAAAATGACAAGCGTCCGAATTGTTATAGGAATTGACCCGGGAACACAACGGGTAGGTTACGCAGTTATTGAAGAGACAGGTGAAGGTTGGCAAGCAATTGACTGTGGCGTGTTTCAGTTTCCGTCAAGGTTACCGATGCCACAACGGTTGGCGATGCTGTTTGACGATTTGAACTCTTTGCTGAGGGATTATCCCCCTGATTGCGTCGCTGTTGAGGAACCTTACGTGCGACCGTTTGGAATGAAATCTGCACTTGTGGTCGCGCAAAGTGTAGGTGTTGTCAAGTTAGCTGCTGCCAAGGTAGGCATCCCCGTAGCAAGTTACCCCTACACGCAAGCGAAGCGGACTTTGACAGGTAAAGGTTCCGCTTCTAAAGCGGTTTTGGCTGCAGCGGTCCAACAATTCTTGAAGTTGCAACAACTGCCCCCTTGGGAGGACGCAATTGATGCTATGGCATTTGCTTTATGCCACTGTTTGCTCACACCCCTTAACGAAGAGGTGGAAGTGACACTATGATCGGGCGATTGAAAGGTCGCTTGGTGGAGCGCCATAACCAACGACTTGTGGTTGATGTCAATGGTGTCGGTTATGAAGTTTTTGTGCCCGGTGTAGTCGCTCGCTGGGCTGAAAGTTTGAAAATTGGTGACGAAGTTGAATTGGTGACCCTTTACCTGATGCAAATGGAACCTGGAAGGGCTACTCCTATGTTGCTCGGTTTCCGCAACGAATTGGAGCGAGAGTTTTTTGAACGGCTATTGTCAGTGCCAAAATTAGGCGTTAGAGGCGCTCTGCAACTTTTCGCAGTCCCAATGGCAACCTTAGCGAGGGCAATTGAAGACAACGATTTGAAAGCGCTAATGCAACTTCCCGGCGTCGGTCGCCAACGAGCACGAGAACTTGTTGCAGCGTTGCAAGGCAAAGTCGCAAAGTTCGCTTTGCTTGCCGAAGAGGAAACACCTTCGCCGACCATCACCGATGTTGTCACTGAAGCATTGGAGATTTTGCAATCGCTCGGTTATACCCGAACGGAAGCACAGAGAATGATTGACACCGCATTGAACCGCTTGCCCAAACCTTCAAGCGCTGAAGAACTCATCCGAACAGTATATCAAGTTCAGAGGGAGCAACATCGTGAAAAAGCATGAAGGTGGTGGCGTTGATGGCATCTGTTTTTGAATTGCTTGATGACGAACGAATCTGTGAGAAGATCCGCCAACGATTACCTTATTTGTTCGTTCTGGCGGAGTTGGAAGCCTCAAGAGCAGGCAGGGTTGGTATGGAAATTGGCACGCTGAGAGAGCAAATTCTCATCGCCTTGCTCATCTACAAGTTTGGTGAAGAGAATGTGAATTTGGACATCCCCATAACGATGCCCGAAGTGGATGTCATGTTTTTTGGGAGACCTCTTTCCATCAAAACTGTCACAGCGAAATCAAAAGTCATCCCTGCCGTTAAAGTTGTCTGGAATGTTGATTGGCAAAGAGTGCAAGAGTTTGTGGAAGGATATCGCCCCAAGAGTGACATGTTGCTGGTCATGGTGCGCTGGGAATCAGAGGGAGGCTTCTACCTTGTGCCGCAAAGCGCCCAAGAGGAAGTGTTTGTCAGATTAGGGCGTGAGAATTACTTGCACATACCTAAGCGGGGCACAAATCCGAGGGGTGTTGAAATCTCTCGCAAAGCCATTGCCCGATTAATCACTCACCCACAGACTAAAGGGCTCACGATAAAGTGGCACCGTCCTACAGCCGACTTGAAGGAAGGTGAAAGGCGATTGGCTCCTTACAAGCGCTGGCTTCAATACTGGCAGTTAAGAGGAGGTGCAATGAGATGGCGCGACGAGGTTCACGGACAAGTGCTTTCGGAAGTCCTGCTCGCATCTCCCACGATTCCACCCCCTTCTACAGCCGCCGGCTTTATGAAAGCTTGCCTCAGGAGCAAGTCGTTCAGTACCGAGAGTCTCCTTTACCTACTGAATGCGTCAACCGAATATTTTGCAAAAGTTCTGAGAGCATGGAGGAACTACCCGATTGCTCCGTCCACCTTATGGTCACTTCGCCGCCATACAATGTCGGCAAGGAATACGATGACAATTTGACATTGGACGAGTATAGGACTTTCATTAAGCGGGTAATGTCGGAAGTGTATCGGGTGCTTGTTCCGGGTGGTCGGGCATGTATCAACTTAGCGAATTTAGGCAGGCGTCCTTATCTGCCCTTGCATGCTTTCATCATTCAAGACATGATGGAATTGGGTTTTCTTATGCGGGGTGAAATCATTTGGGACAAAGCATCCAGTACCAGCCCATCAACGGCGTGGGGAAGCTGGTGTTCTCCCCAAAACCCCACGCTTCGTGACACCCACGAATACATCCTCCTTTTCTGCAAACAAACCTTCAGCCGTCCTAACCCCTTTAACAGAAGACCGACGATAAGCCGTGATGAATTTTTAGAGTTCACAAAAAGTGTCTGGAGGTTCCCTGCTGAACCGGCAACAAAGATTGGTCATCCTGCCCCATTTCCTGTTGAACTGCCTTATCGACTCATCCAACTTTACACTTTTGAAGGCGAGGTTGTCCTTGACCCTTTCATCGGCAGTGGAACAACAGCAATCGCTGCAATGAAAACAGGGCGAACCTTCGTCGGATACGAGATTAACCCTGACTATGTGGCTTTAGCCAATCAGCGTATTGAAGCCTTTCTGGCTCAGAGACCATTATTCTGACATGCTCAGGTGATGCTTATGCGGAAGAGGTGGGTTGTGCCAACGCCAACGGAAAATGACGACGAGCAAATGTTAGTGGCGTTGAGACCGAGAAACCTTGACGAATATATCGGGCAGCGTGAAGTTGTAGAGAGATTGAGAATTGCCATTGAAGCAGCGAAACAGCGAGGCGAACCCCTTGAGCATTTGCTCCTTTACGGTCCACCAGGGCTGGGCAAGACAACTTTGGCTCACATCGTCGCTAACGAGATGGGTGTAGGAATCATAGCGACAACTGCGCCGTCCCTTGAGCGAGCTGGCGATGTCATGGGTTATCTGCTCAGTCTGAAGAGAGGCGAAATCTTGTTCGTTGACGAAGTCCACAGACTGCCTCGCCATGTTGAGGAGTTCCTTTACCCTGCGCTTGAAATGTTTCGGGTTGATTTCAACATCAGCAAAAGACCTGGGGCGAAACCGCGCAGGTTTGAACTGCCACCGTTTACTTTCATCGGGGCAACCACAAAGGCAGGTAACATCTCCAAACCGATGCGTGACAGATTTGGTCTGAAGTTCAGGCTTGACTTTTACAGTGTTGAAGAGTTGGCTCAAATTGTCAAGCGAGCAGCAGATTTACTTGGCGTCCCCATTGATGAAGGTGGAGCGAATGAAATCGCCCGCAGGTCTCGTGGAACCCCGCGCATCGCTAATAGGCTTTTGCGTCGCGTCCGAGACTACGCTCAGGTCAAAAGTGACGGTAAAATCAACGCCGAAATTGCACGCCAAGCCTTAATGGTTGAAGGCATTGACGAATTCGGGCTTGACCAACTTGACAGAGACTACTTGACAGTCCTCATTTGTGAGTTCAATGGCGGTCCAGCAGGTTTGGAAGCAATTGCGGCGATGGTGCAAGAGGATGCACGAACCCTTGAAGAAATGGTTGAACCCTTTTTGCTTCAAATCGGTTTCATCCGCAGAACACACCAAGGTCGTGTGGCAACGGCAAAAGCGTATCAACACCTTGGTTTTGAGCCAACGAAATTGCCTCAACCTTCTCTGCCTCTGGCTGGCGATTGATTTTGCGCCGGGGAAACGAAACGCAAGTTGGAGGTGGCGGTTCAGTGACGCCTCGTGAGCGATTCCGAATGGTAATTCGTGGGCAAAAGCCAGATAGGATGCCCTACATTTTCGGTCACCCGAGAGCATCAACCTTTGCAGCGTGGCGAAGACAGGGTTTGTCCGAAGAGCAAGAAAGGAACTTTAGCAAGTTCATTGGCGAAGAAGGTTTCATCGGGATCGGTAAGGTCAACTTCGGTCCGATTCCGCCTTTTGAGGAGCGGGTGATAGAAGAGAGGGGCAACATCCGCATCTGGATTGACCATTACGGTGTCAAGAGAATGGACGCGATCAAGCAACCCACACCGGGATTTGCGACCCGAAAATACATTGAGTTTCCTGTCAAGAGCAAGTGGGATTTTGAAGAGATAAAAAGGCGGTATGACCCGCACTCCGAAGAAAGGTTCACCCCAATCCCCAGCGAAAATTTGAGACCGACAATGAACCCCGATGGCTACAGGGTCTATCAGGCTACGCAACACTGGCGTGAACGCGTTGAGATTTGCAATAAAAGCGAATTGCCCGTGAGCATTTCTGTCCCCGGGCTTTGGTGGACGGCTCGTGACTGGTGCGGGTTTGAAGGGCTCTGCATCATGTGTGTTGAGCAGCCCTCGCTGGTTCACGAGATGATGGAGTTTTGGATTTGGTTCATCGTTGAGTTGCTAAAGGAGTCGCTAAAACACATCAAGGTTGACCTCGTAATTCTCAACGAAGACATGGCTTACAAAACCTCATCAATGATTTCGCCTGCGATGATGCGGGAGTTCATGTTGCCGCGCTACAAACGGCTTTACGATTTCTTCAAGTCTAACGGGGTTGAGTGCGTGATGATGGACAGCGACGGTCATGTCTCGCAAATTTTGGAGGTGTTTTACCCAGATGCAATTGACGGTTTACTGCCCCTTGAAATTGCAGCGAACAACGACCCCGAAATTTATTTGCGAAAGCACCCTGGACTTTTCCTGATCGGAGGGATAGACAAGCGGGAGTTGCGATTTGCGCGAGAAAGAGTTTTCGCTGAAGTTGTCAAGCGATACCGAGTCGCTCGTCAATTCATCAGTTACATCCCAACCGTTGACCACGGTGTCCCTCCAGACATCCCGTTGCGAAATTTCCTATACATGGTTGAGTTGATCAAAGGTTTCGCCAACGGTGAAAACCTTGACACTTATAAGCCGCTGTGCGAGTTGGAAAAGCAACTTGGCGAAATTGAAGAAATGTTTGACCCGATAAAAGCCATTGAGGCTGCGTGGAAAGGCGAAGATGATTGACAAAGAGCGATAAATCTGGCGAAGGTTTTGCCTTTGCCTGTCAGGTGGTGAGGAAGTTATGCGTTGGTTGAGGGTGGTGATGGTTGCGATGGTTGCGCTCGCTAACAGTGTGATTTCGGCGCAGCATCTTGACACCCCTATCGTTGGTACCGTGTTCTTCTACTGGTATGAGTGGGATGAAGATGAGGAGTGGGGTAATTGGCTTGGTGCTGTCCACAACACGCCCCTTTACGGTTACTACGACAACCGAAAAGTTCGCGATAACTTTCACTCGCTTCTGCTTGCTGCCGATTGGGGCTTGACAAACTTTTTCCTTGACTATTGGGGGCACGACTGGCGCGGTGAAAACAACGAACCGCGTGAAGCAACGGTTTTGAAGGCTGCCGAAAAAGTTCGGGCACTCGGCTACCCAATTTTCATCGGCTACTACCAAGACGGCACAAATTTTGCGATGCGAGACTTTTGGCGCAATGTAAGCGAACGCCGCGACACTTACCTTTGGCTTCGCGATTACGCCCGCTCGCCCGCATGGACTTGGCTTTTCGGCAAACCTTTCCAAATGGTCTACGCTCGCAACGGTGTTCCTGAATTGACAGTTGACCACGAAGGTTTTCAAGGGTGGCTGAGACAGCGTTACGGCAGCATTGAAAAACTCAACGCCGAATGGGGCACGAACTTCCGTAACTTTTCTGAAATCCGCATGGATTTCAAAGTCGTCGGCTTTCAAAGGGCAATGAGCATTGCTTACCAGTATGAGCGTTGGCAACAGGATTGGGCAAAGTTAGAACAACTCATCCGGCAAGAGTTGGGTTTGCCGGGTTTGAAAGTCTCTTT
>FMSI01008353.1_pt1 | contig 18563 bp, 11 predicted proteins | sample 1504471 | NCBI WGS metagenome assembly FMSI01 (sample SAMEA4475357, study PRJEB15587) | soil metagenome | biome: Soil; feature: Field | place: India | collected 2015-03-11 | depth 0 m
TGATGCTCTACCAGCTGAGCTACTCCCGCAGACCAACCACCGGGGTCAGGAACAATGGCCCCAACCGGAGTCGAACCGGTGCCTTCACCTTGAAAGAGTGATGTCCTAAACCGCTAGACGATGGGGCCAGTTGGCCCATCACCCGTTTATAAAATATAAACATTAAAACCCCCATCTGTCAAGCGAAGGGGTCAATAACCTCGCATCGCCCGCCAATCTCTTGTCTCAGGCTCTTCAGTAAGTTTTTGCCACAACTCGTTAAAAATCTGCTGTTGCTGCTGTTCTAAATACTTCTCGGCGGTAATTGCCGGCTGTTCGCTCGGCCGCTTGTCATCACAACGGATGATATAACAACCCCAGCGGGTTTCAATCGGACCGGCGGTCTGGCCTGGTTCCAGGGCCAGCGCTGCGCCAACAAACTCGGCTCCGCGGCGTCCCCGCACCATGTAATCGTACATCCCGCGGACCTCTTCTTGAATTAACTCCACACCAGGGTTCGCTGCGGCATACTCCTCCATCTTCGTACCCTGGTTCTTTAACACCGCCGCAACCGTTGCCGCCCTCTGGCGCCAGATTTCCTTTTCTTTTTCCTGCTTCACCCGCCAGCGGATGACATCCTTTACCTGCTCCAGCGAAGCCGGTTTCGCGGGCGTAATCTTTGATAACTGGAAAATATAAAACCCGTATCGACCACGGAGCGGAATATCCAGTATCTCCCCTTTTTTTGCCGAACTGGCCCATTCCACCAATTGGCCCGGGTTATATATCTCCACCGCCCAGTGCAACTTCTTTTTCCCCACCACCCGGGCAGGAGTCGGTGCCACCGACAGCCCGAGCGCCGCAGCGGCGGAATCAAAATCAGAACCGCTTGCACGGTCAACAAACTCTTTTATCCGATCAAGAACCGCGATCTCCCGGGTATCATCCGGTTTAATCCGGGTGCGAATCCGCCGGACCCAGAAGGTATCTTTCTTGACGCTGTCCAGAAGAACTATCTGCCAGCCGTTTTCTGCTTGTAGCGGCGGCGAGAACCTCCCCGGTTTGAGCCGGCGAACAACCGACTCGGTCGCCGGGAAAAACTGCGCTCCGGTAAACGCCACCGAGGCGGTTTCGGGCTCGTAATCGCCAAACATCAACGCTGCCATCTCAAAACTGTCCCGAAAACTTGTGCTATCCGCGGCGAGGAGCCGGCGATAGGCTTCCTCAATACGCTGCCTTGCCGCCTGCGAATCAGCGCTGGTTACCGAAAGGGGGAAGAATACAAATCGCAACTCCCGGATTTCTTCCTTGGGTTGGTATTCATGGCGGTGTTTCTCGTAGTACGCCCGGATCTCGGCCTCGGTTGGCTCTGCCTTCCGTTCCTCCTCAGTCAGGGAACCGGGCCCAATATAAACGGCGGTAACCGAAACTGTGGTGTTGGCCAATGCAAGCGCCTCTTGAACTTCATTCTCGTTGGGAAGAAATGCCCCGGCAACATACATCTGCAACTTCTGGGGCCGTAACTCCTCATAAAGCTGCCGGGCGTAACGGGCAAAGAACGGCCGGTTCTGGGGGTTCTGAAGCGCCTGGAGGTACTTGGTGGTATCAAACTTGCCGTCGGTAAGAAACTCCGGCCGGTTCTGGAGTTCCGGGGGCGGAAAACGTGTAATAATCCATTCCAGTTCACCGTCGGTAATCGCCAGCTTGGCCTCTTTAAAAATCTTGCTCCAGGTCAACTCCTGAACCAAATAGTTCCAGGTGGCATGTTCAATTCTTACCTCGTCCTCGTTGGTCAGATCCCGAAACAGACTGTCCTGACGATATTTCTGGGCGATAAACTCCCGGACCTGACGATACTCGTCAACACCAACCTTTTGTTCTCCGACCTGGGCAATCACCCCTGGTGGGGCGGCACGCCGGGTATCACGTTCATGGGAGCGGATTAACTGCCACACCTCGCTCAAAAGAAAACCGGCGATGAATGCGGCGGCGACGATGAACATTATAATCTTAACCCGTTTACGCATTGTACTGAGCATAATCTTTAGGATTTTACCCTATGTTTAAGCAAAGTCAATTTTAGTTTTATGCCGCGCTAATAAACCCCAAAGTGAATAAAACCCCTTTTACCTCGTAGACCACCACCCGGGCTTTCATCCGGCGGACATCTCCCCCCTTGATCAGTCCGTCAAACTCGTACTCCTCGGGTGCCGGCATTCCTTTGCTTCTTTGCGCCGCGTACTGAGTGATGCGCTCCCGTTCGTGGGGAGCAACCAGGTCCACAATTGGCTTGCCGAGAATTTCCTCTTCCTGATAACCGAATAAGCGGGCGAACGCCGCATTGGCATACACTATCCTGTTTTGCCGTTGGATGGCGATAGCGCTGGGTGTGTGTTCCATAATTGTCCTCAGGTGCGTTGTCAACCAATCCCGCTCCGCAGTCAACCGCAATAGCTCCCGGATGTCTTGGACAATCACCAAGACCGCTGGCCGGCCACTCCAGATAAACGGCGCGTTAACCACCTCCACCTCCACATAGCTACCATCCCGGTGTCGGAACCTTTCTATCACCGGCTTACCCGGCGTCTGCTCTTCCAGAACCGCTCTTATTCGGCTGAGCGCCAACGCCCGGTCATCAGGATGAATAATTTCCATCACATTTATACCGATCATCTCCGCGGGGTCATTGTAACCAAGCAACCGGGCACCGGCAGCGTTAACCATCACCACTTTACCATCCTGGTGGACACCAATACCCACCGGCGCGGTTTCCACTACCGTCTGATAGGCAAATGCCGCCTCCTTCGCAATCAGCTCCATCTCTTCCTGTTCGGTGACATCCTGAGCAACACCAATTACCCCTAAAATCCCGCCCTCAATATCCCGGAACGGCTCAAGCCTCGCCTGATATATCCGCCCTTCAAACTTGAAGTTAAAAACCGCCGTTTCACCGGTGAGCACCTGCCGGTGCCTTACCGGCAACTCGGTGCCGCCAAACAGCGTGACAACGTTTTTCCCCAACAGTTCACCCGGTTTTGCCCCCAGCCCAACCAACCCCGAACCCAGTGCGGAGGTAAACCGCAACTCCCGATCGGTTGTCCAGATCAGGGCCGGCACCTGCTCCATTAATACCCTTAGCCGCGTCTCATGCTCCTTCAGTTCTGCCAACCGCTCCCGTTCACCGGTAATGTCAGTAATCTGGGTGAGAATCAGGTTTCTGTCACTGAGGTGAAGCACATTACTCCGGACCAGCACCCAGAGCCGTTTTCCGTCGGGCCGGCGGGTAACAATCTCTATCTCAAAAAACCCTTTTTCAAACAGGGTTGTCCGCAATTCGGGAAACAGCCGCTGGACATCCGGAGGAACCAAATCGCGCAGGCGCCGACCAACAAAATCGCTGCGGGGTCTCGCCAACATCCTAATCGCCTGCTCGTTCACATCAATTATTGTTCCGTCCAGTTCTTCTAAAACCAGTGCCGCCGGGCTGACATCAAAGACATTCCGCAGGAGCTCTTCTGCAAAACGCCGCGCCACCGCGGTCTTTTCCTGCTCGGTAATGTCCCGGCAGACCGCGATCATCAGATTCGACGCAAATACCCGGGCCCGCACCTGAAGTGTCCGTTCCTCGCCGGTAAGGCCGCGGATTTTTATCGTCCCGTCATTGGCACCAAAACGAAAAAGTTTTCTCCAGAAACTCACCGCCTCCCGCCACCTTTCGGGCGGAATGAATTTTACCACCGTGGTGCCGACAATCTCCTCCACCGGTCTGCCGGCAATCACCCCTGCCGCTGGATTTGCCTGAATAACCTTGCCGGATTTTGAAATCACCACAATACCGTCCGACGACAGCCCGCTGACCAGTGCCAGTTTTCTTTCTGCCGTAATTGTACTTGCCTCCCGACCGATACAGACAATGCCGGTGCCGTCCTTGCCCTGATAGGATGTGGCATAAAAATAAATTTCTACCTCGCCGGAGTTTTTGCTGCGGGCGATAACCCGACTGTAAAAATTCTTGCCGCTCAGGACCGCCCTCAGATCCAGTTCTGACGAAAAGAAAATTTCCTGCCAGTGTTTACCTTTGACCTCGGATTGGTTGTACCCCAGGACCTTTCTTGCGGTGCGGTTCCACTTTACTATCCTCCCCCCGGGGTCAAGGCGAACGACTATGTCCGCCGGTTGAACCGAAACCTTTTCCAGCTTCAGCCCCGACCGTTGTCTTCGGTCCGCTCCGGGGTTCATTTTACACCGCCCAACCCATATTACCGGCTTTAGCGGTAACTGTCAATGAACAATCGGGCGGTAGTACTTGTTGAGAAACTCCTCGCGCACCCGCTTTAATTCCGAATGCGGGAACACCGCCAACAACTCCCAGCCCAGATTCAACGTCTGCTCTATTGTCCGGTTCTCATACTCCCCCTGGGCGATGTACCTTTCCTCAAAGGTGCGGGCAAACTTAAGGTATACTTTGTCCATATCGGTAAGTGCCGCCTCCCCCAGAATCACCTGCAGCTCCTCGGCCTCTTTACCGCGGGCATAGCAGGCGTATAACTGATTGAACAGGTCGGCGTGGTCCTCCCGGGTTTTACCCGGCCCAATCCCTTTATCCTTGAGCCGGGAAAGCGATGGCAGGACATCTATCGGCGGCGCCACCTTCCTTAGGTGCATCGCCCGGGAAAGGATAATCTGCCCCTCGGTGATGTAACCGGTAAGGTCGGGAATCGGATGGGTTTTATCGTCCTCGGGCATCGTCAATATCGGCATCATTGTAATTGAACCTTTGCGCCCCTTGATCCGGCCGCACCGCTCGTAAATTGACGCCAGGTCGGTGTAAAGATAGCCGGGATAACCCCGGCGCCCGGGAATCTCTTTTCTTGCCGCGGAAATCTCGCGCAACGCCTCGCAGTAGTTGGTCATATCGGTAAGTATGACCAAGACGTGCATCCCCAGTTCAAAAGCCAGATACTCGGCTGCGGTCAGCGCGGTGCGCGGGGTGGCAATTCGCTCTATTGCCGGCTCATTGGCAAGGTTCAAAAATATCGCGGTCCGCTCTATCGCACCCGAGGCGGTAAAATCCTGAATGAAAAACTCCGCCTCTTCAAAGGTAATCCCCATGGCGCCGAAAACTACCGCAAATTGCTCCCCTTCGCCCAGAACCCGTGCCTGCCGGGCGATCTGTGCTGCCAGCCGGTTATGCGGCAAACCGGTACCGGAAAATATCGGCAGCTTCTGGCCCCGGACCAGGGTATTCAACCCGTCAATTGCTGAAACCCCGGTTTGAATGAACTCGTTGGGATATTCCCGGGCATAGGGGTTTATCGGTGCACCGTTTATGTCTGCCCGTTGCTTAGGGATGATTGCCGGGCCCCCATCCCGGGGCTCTCCCAGGCCGTTAAAAACCCGACCGAGTATCTCCTCGGACAGGGCAAGCTCAATCCCCCGGGCAAGAAATCGCACCTTTGCCCGCGGCACATCAATACCGCTGGTGCCTTCAAAAACCTGTATCAGCGCCCGGTCCTTCTCCACCTCCAGAACCTGTCCCCGGCGCTTGGTGCCGTCGGGCAGGGTGATCTCCACCAGTTCTGCGTATTTTACTTCGCTCACCCCTTCTACTAAAAGAAGCGGGCCAGCGATGGAACGAACGGTCTGAAATTCTTTAATCATTCTTTTATCACCCCCTTAATCTCCGCCGCTATCTCTTGGCGCAGGGCCGCTATCGCAGTCGGTGCCTCGGCTTCGGCGATGTACTTCATCCGGGCGATTTTTTCCCGCACCGGCAGCTTCTCAATCCGGTTGATATCGGCACCTTTTGTCAGCACATCCTGGGCCTGGTCGTAAAAATAGAGAATGGTACCGATCATCGCGGCCTGTTTTCTTAGCGAGGTGTAGGTATCGGCATCGTTAAATGCGTTCTGGTGGAGAAAATCCTCCCGGATTGACCGCGCCGTTTCCAGAATCAGACGGTCCCCAGGGGCAAGGGTGTCCTTGCCCACCAGCCGAACAATCTCCTCCAGTTCCGCCTCCTTTTCCAGAAGTGCCAGGGCCCGGCGCACATCGGCGGGAAATTCTGGCGAACTCTGTTTGGCGATCGCCTCGGCAACCGCATCGGCATAAATGGAATAAGAGCGCAGCCAGGAGATCGCCGGGAAGTGGCGCTGGAAGGCAAGCTTGTCCTCCAGGGACCAGAACACCTTGACCACCCGCAGGGTCGCCTGAACCACCGGGTCGTTAAGGTCACCGCCGGGCGGTGATACTGAGCCAATCACCGTCAATGCGCCCTCCATCTCGTTGCCCTGATTGGTGCCCAGACAAACCACCTTTCCCGCCCGCTCGTAAAATTCGGCGATTCTGGTTGCCAGATATGCCGGATAGCCCTCTTCGCCAGGCATCTCCTCCAAACGACCGGAGATCTCCCGCATCGCTTCGGCCCAACGGGAGGTGGAGTCCGCCTGCAGCGCCACCGAATAACCCATGTCCCGAAAATACTCGCCGATGGTAATGGCGGTGTAAACCGAAGCCTCTCTTGCTGCCACCGGCATATTGGAGGTGTTGGCAATCAAAACGGTCCGCTTCATCAGCGGTTCACCCGATTTGGGGTCCTTTAGCTTGGGAAACTCCAATAGGACATCGGTCATCTCGTTACCCCGCTCACCACACCCGACGAAAATGACAATCTCCGCATCCGACCATTTTGCCAACTGATGTTGAATTACCGTTTTGCCCGAACCAAATGGCCCGGGGACACAGGCGGTGCCACCATTGGCGATCGGGAAGAAGGCGTCAATCACCCGCTGACCGGTTACCAGGGGCTTATCCGGAGGCAGTTTCCGTCGGACCGGACGGGGTTGCCGAACCGGCCAGCGCTGCATCATCGTCAGTTCAACGTTACCCCTGTCAGTCGCCAGGATTGCCACGGGCTCGGTAATCAGAAACTCACCGGTTTTGATTTCCACAATCTTGCCCCGCAACCCGGGCGGCACCATAATCCGGTGCTTCACCAGCACCGTTTCTTGCACCTCGCCAATCACTGTGCCCGGACCGACCTCTTCCCCGTTCCGACAGCAGGGAACAAAGTGCCAGCGGCGCTGCCGGTCCAGTGCCGGGACCACCACGCCCCGGGTGATAAAATCCCCAACCTTTTCCTGAATCAGGTTCAACGGTCGCTGGATACCATCGTAAATCGTCTCCAGCAATCCCGGTCCAAGTTCCACTGAAAGCGGCTCGTAGGTGGGATAAACCGGCTCCCCGGGTCCGATGCCGGCGGTCTCCTCATAAACCTGAATCGCCGCCTCATCCCCATTGAGCTGAATTATCTCGCCCAGCAGCTGCTGCCGCGAAACCCGGACCATGTCAAACATCTTGGCGCCGGCCATGCCACTCGCCACCACCAGCGGTCCTGATACCTTGACAATCGTTCCTGTTCTTTCCTTCATACCTCTCCTCTCGGCTTTTCGGTGAGCAGATCAGCGCCACACGCCCGGCGCACCGCATCCCGCAGGCGCTTCTCGGCTGCGCCGGTGCCGGTAAACGGCAGGGCAACCAGACAGGGCAGCGCCTGCGATTGATAGCGCTCTATCAGCGGCTGTAATGCGCCGGCAAGGTCATCGGTGAAGAATATCAGTTGATAACCCTGCTCGATTAGCTCCTCCACCTGCACCACCGGGTCCTCCCCCGCTTCCAGACCAAACACCGCCAGCCCGGCGGCACGGAATGGCACCACCACATCGCCCTTGCCCACCACCGCGACCCGGCCCGGGATAGACTCAGACGGCATAAACCACCACCTCCTGACACTCCTGGGGACCAAAACCGGCGATCTTTGCCGCATATAACTGGCGGAGATTGACAATCTCGTTCTCCCGCAACAGGTAGAAACGGAAAAGGGGTTCGTAACCAAGCGCCACATAGCGGGCGGTGTTGATATAATCGATCAGGATTTCCCTTGCCCGCCGTTCCAGGGGAAGAAACGAACCCCGGGCGCCAGCCGCGGTCCCCACCTGAACCAGAAAAGACAACCGCTCGTCTTTAACCTGAAGCGGTACCCTTTCCTCCTCCGGTTTTAGCAACCAGGACAGCCGGGGATAATCCAGCTCGCCACCGGGCAGAAACGCCAGGCGGAAAGTAGCCTCCCCTTCCTCCAGAAACCTCAACCGGAGCGCCGTCTTCACATTGGTAACGTCGGCGTAAAGCCGGTAATAACGATGGGCATAATCCTTCCCGGTGGTCAACGCCAGTGCCAGCTCCTGGCCAAAGCGGTCAAGGGCAAGGTCTATTAACGCCGGGTCGTTTGCCGCCCGCGCCTGCTGGAGCACCTCCAGGACGCGTCGCCTCACCGGGGCTAAACCCGCCGCTGCCTTTTTGGGTTTTTCTCCGGACTCCTCAACCAGAGCGGCAAGCGTTGCCCGGTCCCAGCGGCCGCCAGCAAGCAACTCACCGTCCTGAACCGGCTGTCCCAAAAAACGCCGTTTTAAAAATACCTTGAGGTTGAAAATGTCCGGAATGGACTGCAACAGCACCTGGAACCACCGGTCCACAGCGTACTCCTGGCAGAAACTAAAATTCTCCCCGGCGGCAAGAAGCAACCCCTGGTTTACCGAAACATCAGCGGTCAAAAACTGACCGTAGCGGGTTTCGCTTAAAACCGAAACAAACTCATTTGCCCCTTCGGTGCGGATCAGCCGTTCGTAAAACGAACGGTCAAGGAGTAATGTTTCCTGTGCCCGCAGCCGGCCAATTGCAAAACCATAACCCGGACATTCGCTCCAGTGAATGGAACCTGTCGTTTTCACAGAAGGGTAAAATATAACACCGATTTTGACAAAGTCAATTGCTGTTCAGTTTTTTGCCCGAGCCTGTTTATAAGTAATTTTAGAGAAAAATTACCTGGCCTTTTCTTGGCCCTGTTTCTCTTGTCGCCGAGAAATATTCTTTCCGTTAATAGACGCAGTTTGCAGAACCCAAAGCGGGTTTGTTTAACCGAACCGGTTTTTATTCTGCTCCAACCCATTGGTCTAACAAACAAATAAAAACGACCCCAATCAATAATTTTGTTTTCGGACCGGATTTCAAAACAACACCCTGATCCACATTACCGTAAACACCCTTAAGTAAAAACAGAACAAACAGGGGAACAGTTCCCGTGGTGGGGTCAAATTTTTCTGATTTTTCGCCTAACACATTGAAAAACTTTCCATTGGACAATATTTTCCAACGATAAATAATTAGACATTTAAGTAGAAAAAGGAGAAAACAAAAATAACAAACAAAGTATAACTATTTATAAACAGATATCTAAAAATAAAAACACATTTAACTGTATGGTGTTTGCTTTTATAACATAAACAACTATATGATTATATAAATAATGCTGTTGTTGTTGGCATTGTTGAAAATGGGGTTTTTTTAAAAACGCCTTTTAATTCCAGTGGGTTTTAATCTTTTGTTGTTGTGAAAAAACATGACGACAGGCGGTGGGTAACCAGCCGGTTTTTAGAAAGCGATTTTTTAACACACAAGTTTGCACATGGTTGTGCACAGAGTTATTGAAACATCCCGGGAAAGGAAACCGCTGGAAAATCCCTGGAGGAAAATTACCTTCCGTTGTTGTCCAGCAGGTTGAGCAACCGGTCTATCTGCCCTTTTAAACCCGGGTCTTCTACCAGAAGGCGTTCAATTTTTTCTATGGCGTGGAGTACGGTGGTGTGGTCTTTGCCGCCCAGTTGATAGCCGATATCCTTTAGAGAAAGGTTCAGCCGGCTGCGCAAAAGGTACATTGCAACCTGACGGGCAATGGCAATTCTCTTGGTACGAGACGGTCCTTTAAGTTCTGGAACCGGAACCTGAAAATGTTCCGAAACCACCCGGATGACCTTTTCCGCATCCATTGGCTCTTCTGGGTGGACCAGGTCGCTAAGCGCCTCTTCGGCTAGGGCGGTGTTTATTGGGCGGCCGGTAAGCGAGTGCATTGCCATTAACCGGACCAGGCAGGCTTCTAATGTCCTGACATTGGACCGGACCCGGTTGGCGATGTAACAGGCGATATCCTCGGCCAATTCAAACCCATCCATTTTTGCCTTTTGGAGCAGAATCGCTATCCGCATCTCCAGATCAGGCGGCTGGATGTCAACCACCAGTCCACTGCCAAGACGGGAAACCAACCTTTCTTGGAGGGTAGGAATGTCCTTGGGCGGACGGTCGCTCGTAAAGACAACCTGGCTGCCCGCATCCTGAAGGGCGTTAAATGTGTAGAAAATCTCCTCCTGTAAGCCCTCCTTGCCTACAAGGTAGTGAATGTCATCAAGAAGCAAAAGGTCCAGTCCGCGATACTTTTCCTTGAATTCCAGCCGGGTGTTTTTCTCTATTGCCTGGATTAACTCCAGAAAAAGCGCCTCGGCCGGCGTATAACACAATCTCAAGCCAGGCCGGAGTGCCAAAGCAGCGTTGCCTATCGCCTGGAGTAAATGGGTTTTCCCCAGTCCGACACCGCCATAGATGAACAGCGGGTTAAATACCTGGCCCAGGTTATGGGCAACATTACGCGCCGCTGCCCAGGCAAGCCGGTTGCTTTCTCCGACAATGAAGGTATCAAATGTGTAATGACTACGGAGCCGAAACTGGCCGGTAGTTCCAGCAGAAGGGCGGAATGAGAAAGCCTGTCGCTGGCCGGTATTCATCGCCGGAGCCGAATTTTCAGCCGGCGCCGGAACAAACTCCACCTCCAGGGTCCTGCCCGCTACCGTTTTCAAGGCGAAGAGAATCTCGCCCAGGTAATGGTGCTGGAGCCAGTCAGCAAAGAAATGGTTTGGGACCGCCACCCTAACCGTGCCGTTGTTCAACGCCAGGATCCGGGTCGGCGCCAGCCAGGTTTCAAACGCCTGGCGCTGAATCCGGGCTTTTAGAAACTCAAGCGTTGCCGCCCATAACTCATCACCGCTCATAAATTACCAGTTTTTCACAAACAATTGCCAGACTTTTCCACATACTTTTCCACCCAATATGGCATTGTAAATTGTGGACAACCAAAAGGATACAAAATAAAACCGAGATCTGTCCACAAACCGTCCTTTTTGTTTTTGCCGAGCTTGATAATATGAAAAATTAGTCGGCTGTCAACACAGTAAATGCGTTTTTAATAAACCGGCACCACCGCCTGTCCGGCCGCGATACCACCGTCGTTAATCGGTACCAGTTCATTTTGATAAACAACAACACCTTTTCTGGCAAGCAGTGATTTGAAGCCCTGGCGCAGAAGGTTGTTTTGAAAACTGCCCCCGGAAATGCAAACGGTTTTAATCCCGAGATTCTCTGCCAGATAGGTTAGGCTGTTGGCCAGAAGCCGGGCCATTATCTGGTGAAACCAGTACGCTACCGCCCCAGCGGAATAGCCAGCCAGGGTTAACTCCACCACCCCCCGGATGACCGGCCTGGGGTCTACTGTTGATTGAGAAACCTGAATTGGTTTCGTTTTAAACTCCGGGATTTTGCCCGCCAGAACCGATCGGGTTGCCGCATCCTCCAAGGCAATTGCCGCCTCTCCCTCAAATGTGGCCCGACGGCACACGCCGGTGATTGCCGCCACCGCATCAAAAAGCCGGCCCAGACTGGATGTTAATACCGGCAACTCTTCAGTCCAGCCCAGGTCTTCAAAGCATATACCAAGACGCCGTAAGGCGCCCTTTTCTATCCCTGATTGAAGGCAGTAAGCGGCCGCCACCCGGACCGGATCCGCCACCATACCCGCACCGGCATTGTGGCGCAGGTTGCCGAGACCGCCAACCTTTGCCCAGGACAGGTCCTTTTTTACCAGAATGAACTCGCAACCCCAGATAGCGCCATCAACCCCGTAACCAGTACCGTCGCAGGCAACCCCGAGAACCGGACCTTGCAGCCCGTGTTCAGCCATTACCGAGATTATGTGGGCGTAATGATGCTGAACCCGATAGAGTGGCACCTGCCACCGTTCTGCCAGCCGCTCTGCCAGGCGGACAGAGCGGTAATCTGGATGGAGGTCGCAGACCACCCGCTCCGGGACAATCCCGGTCCACAACACCAGCCGATCCAGGGTGTTCAGAAAAAACCGCTCCACCTGGGCAGATTCCAGGTCGCCGATATGGGGGCTCAGAAACAGCCGGTTGCCCCGGGCAACGGCAAACGCATTTCTGGTGTCACCGCCAACCGCTAGGGTGGGATGTTTCACGTGAAACAAATCGCAGAGATGGATTGGCTGGGGTGCGTAACCACGCGCCCGGCGGATCATTATCAACTCCTGGTTATCTGCAAAGACAACCGAATCATCACAGCGGTTGGCGATTTCCCGATTATGGGAGATGGCACAGGAGAAGCCGCCTTTAATTTCCCGGAACAAATCCTGGTTGGTGGTAACAATTGGTTCGTTGTGCCTGTTGGCGCTGGTCATAACCAGAACCGGTGGTGAACCCAGGAGCTGGCGCAGGATGTGAAAAATTAGCAGGTGCAGCGGTGTATAAGGAAGCATTATTCCAATAGCGGGGTTGTTCGGAGCAACAAAGGGGGATATGGCCAGCCCGGGCTTTTGTTTTTTGGGCAGCAGAACAATTGGCGCCGCGGGGGAAAGAAGCAGTTTTTCTGCCCTCTGGTTCAGGTGGCAGATGGCGCGCACCGTCTTCAGGTCGCCAGCCATAAGCGCGAGCGGTTTGCTGTCTCGGCCCTTGTGCTGGCGCAGCAGGTGCACCGCCTGGTCATTTGTGGCATCGCAGGCAAGGTGGAAGCCGCCCAGCCCCTTGATCGCCACCACCTTTCCAGCGATTATTCTCTTTGCCAGTGTTAAGATGGGCTGTTTTGTCTTTGTTCTCCTGCCGTTTTTGTTGATGAGCACCAGTTCTGGACCACATACCGGGCAGGCGATCGGTTCAGCATGAAACCGACGGTTCAGGGGATCAAGGTACTCATTTTCGCACGCCGGGCACATTTTAAATCGCCGCATGGTTGTTTTGTCCCGATCATAGGGCAACAGTTCAATGATACTGTAGCGGGGTCCGCACTGGGTGCAGTTGATAAACGGGTAAAGCCATCGGCGGTCTTTTGGGTTAAAAAGCTCTTTACGGCAGTCAGAACAGGTGTTCAGGTCAGGCAGAACCTCTATACCGCCCAGGCGGTCTTTGTCAGCACTTTTTATAATGGTGAAAGTTTTATAACTCTTTGTTTTTATATATGATATATCAAAAGAGCCAATTTTTGCCAGGGGTGGTGGTTGGGTCCTGAGGCGGTTGATAAACTCTTTTACCCTTTTTCCCTGGGCAATTATAACAACGCCATTTCCGGTGTTGGCAATGGACCCCCTGATACCCATTGCCCGAGCAAGGCGGAACACAAACGGGCGAAAACCTATTCCCTGAACCTGGCCACCAATTTTTATTCGGAAGGAGAAGGAACTCAAATATAACTGCTTGATTTTAAATAAGTTATTTTACTTTTCCCCTTCTGTTTTTCCTTCTGTGGTGCCTGCCGGTTCAACAATGTCTTCTTCCTCTTCTGGAACCGCAAAGATGTTTTTGTCATCTTTTTTCTTGATTATGGTGGCAATAGAAACCAGGTTGCCTGAAAACCATACTGATAGCCCGTAGGCGATTACCATCAAACCGATAGCGTAGCCAGCGATACCCAGGAGTGCTGCGCCAATGCCTGTGCTCCAGCTTGGGCTGAACCAGGGTTCAGGGGAATAAATCCAGGGAATGCCATACAGTTTTGCCTCCAGGACAAACATCTTATGGAGCGGGGCAAGGACCCCCCAGTTGGGGATGGTGACATTGAAGACAAAACCGGCTCCGGTGAGCATCTCCAGCCACTTTTCGCCCATAAAAGTTGCCACCACCAGAGAGCCGATCCGGCAAGCAAGGCTGGAACCAAGCCCGAGAAGAAAGGAGCCGAACTTGGCGAGAAACCCGACCAGGAATGTGTACCAGATAAGCCTTGCCGGCTGCTCGTTGATGGCGGAGAACACCTCAAAAAGGGTGTCAAAGGTGTCGTTGCCCATGCCGCCGACAATTACCGGTCCCAGAAACAGCGTGAACATAAGGACAATAAGGAGATAGACAATGAACAGTGCGGCGAAAAATGCCGGAAGGGCAAAAATGCCGGTAAACAACTGGCCGAAATGGGGGATGGCACCAAGGGCGCTTAAGATTAACCCCCCAATTACAATCAGGCCGATGAAGGCGATAAGCAGGCAAGGGCTGGTGATTACCGCACCGGCATGCCTGAGGGCAAAGCGGAATCCAGAACTTGCCCCATAAAATTCGTTTCCCCGCAGCTGTTCATAGGTAACCTTGGCCACCGCGGTGCCGGTAATGAGCATAGTACAGAGGAACCAAATTCCACCAATAGCATAGACCACCCAGGATATTAACGGGAAAGGCAGATCAGGTCTCGGGAACGGCAGGAGCCGGAATGTCTCCCAAATAGAGAGCCAGTCGTTGCCGGCGACGAGATGGGCGATATAGGCACAAAGGCTGTAACCGGTAAAAGCGAATAAAAGGCCGAGCATGACCATCCCCACCTTTTTGGCTGAGAAACCCAGCCGCAGCGACCGGAATATGTCTTTGTAATTGAAATGCAACCCGCTCATATTTGACTCCTTCTTTTTATTTTAAGAAGACCCTGATAACCCAGAAAAGCAAAAAAAAGAGACCTGCCCAGAGCAGCCAGAGGAGCCAGCGTAGCGGCAGCCGATACCGCCGCTCTGGGAAAAACCTGCGCCCGAAGCGAATCATTGATTAAGGTTATTTTCCATAAAACTCGTTATCTGTCAAGGGGCAACAATCACTTTGGTTCCGGGACCACCGGTTGCGGACCGGATTAAATACACACCTGGGCTTACCGGTTGTCCAGCGCTGCCGGTGCCATCCCAGATGGTTCTTCCTGGTGGTAGCTCCTTCACCCTACTGCCCGTAGCGCTGAATACAACTACTCCTGCCGTGGGCAGGGGGGACAGTTTGAAGGGCGGTCTTCCTACTACCGGATAGGCAGACAGAACCGCTTTGGTTTTGCCACCCCCGCGCTCGCCGATCCCGGTTCCGGGAAGGGCACCGGCGAACTTGGCGATTGTTGCCACCGCCGCCTTTATCGCCTCGGTTGCCATCAGCCAGTTGTTCGTGCCACAGTCCCGAAAGTACAATGGACCGATGGTGTCGCCGATGGTGTGGTACATGGGCGTGAAATCCCGCTCTATGCCGAGGAGGGCGGGATAACCCCGTTGCCAGAAGGAGTGGTGGTCTGATGAAGGGTAGGAGGAGACCAGCCGACGGCGAGTTTTTAAGGCAGTGTAGGCGTTGGCGTTAGCAATAAATGAGTCCACCAGCCAGGCGCAATTGGGATTGGAGATTTTGCCGACAACATTGAGGGTATCCCGGTTTTCCCGTCCATAGGAGATCATGTCAAAGTTCAGTGCTGCCCGGATAGAATCGCCGCGACGGTGCGCCCGGGCACAGAAACTGTCTGACCCCCATAGCCCCTGCTCTTCGCCCGAGAAACCGATGAAATAAACCGATGCCGCGAAATCAATTCCTTGGAAAACCCTTGCCGCCTCCAGTACCGCTGCGGTGCCTGAGGCGTTATCGTCAGAGCCCGGACACCGGTTGGGTGCGTAATCGGATGTGTTATCAATGTGTCCACAGATGACATAGATTTGATTCGGAGTGGACCTCCCTCTTTTTATGCCGATGACATTAGGGGCATAACCGGGGAGAAAGTCTTCCCAGATTAATGAGTCACAACCGTAGGCGCGAAGCATTTCACCCATCCAGGTTGTTGCCGCCCGGCAGGAGTCGGTGGTAGAATAGCGGGTGTAAAAGTTCTGCAGGCGGCGGATAAAGTTAAGTACTGAGTCGGCGCTCACCCGGGCGACAATTTCGGCAACCAGACTTTCTGGAACCGGTGCTGCGGGTGATGGTGGCGGAAGCGGGGAAAAACTTTCCTGCCCTTCGCGGGGAGGCGGGCAGAGTTCTATGGGCAGACGGTTCAGGTGAATTAACTGGTTTGGTTCGGTGACGATAACAACGCCGTTCTGGTCTTCGTTGATAACGGTTCCAAACCGGGAGATAAGGGAACGGTCAAAGTTAACCGGTGTCCAGACATAAAGGGTGCATTTTTCCTGGGCCAAAGCGATGCCCGAGAAAATACTTACTAAAACAAAGAGAGAAATTAATTTCTTCATACAACAATTTTAACCACACCGGTTAAGGAGTCAAAAGTGGTTAAGGGGTAATTATTACTTTGTGCAACTTTTGCTCGCGGTAAACAAAATAGACCCCTGGACCGGGGAGGTTATTTCTTATCCTCCTGCCCGCGGCGTCAAAAACAGCCTCCGGGTGCTTATCGTAATTCGCCGGCCCGCTGGTGATAGAGGAGAGGGGCTGGGAAGAGCCGGGCATCGGTACAAAAGGCGAGGCAAAGTATACACCCCGGGCAAACTGGGTTGCGTAGGAGCTGAATAAGATTCCCGGCGGTGAGACACGGCGGTAGAACAGATTGACCACCCTCGGACGGGCGCCATAGAAGCGGGCATTTGCTCTTGGTCCATTGACCCGGATTGGGCTTGACCATATTTGCGGGGCGTAACCGCGGCTGGAGCACCAGTAAACCGCGGTCGGGTCGTTTTCCCCTTGGCCACCCCGGTTATAAACAAGGTTGAGACCCAGCGGGTCCGAATTTAGTGCTGGCCACCAATCGTCAATAAAAGGTTCGCCAAGCCTCCCCGGAGGCGACCAGGATGAGCCGCCGTCGGTGGCGTAAGCGGCTTCAATATCAAGCATTTCCGTATCCCTCCGGGCCACCGTCCAGACCGCCCAGACCGTTGCCCGCCAGGGTGGAAAGGTATCGGCTTGAGCCAGAACCGGTTCTGAGCATCGCGCGGCGCCGGCACGCAGGACCCGGAGCCAGCTCCAGCGGTGTGGGGCGCCGTAGTGGTTGTTTTGGGTGTAGTGCACCTGGTAGCGGTCAGGACCATAACACCAGATGCAGTGGAGAACCGAACCGGTGCCAAAATGGAGCTGGGGCTGGAAGCAGTTCCAGAAGTCCTGCGGTAACTCCCAGGACCTGCCAAAGTCCAGCGAACGGGTGAAGTGGCCGTTCCGTCCGGAGCGGCGTTCGTTTGTATAGAGGCAGTAGAGGTAGTAGCGTTTGTCTTTGTCAATGGCGACGGAGAAGTGGTCAATTGTGTCCGGGCCAACGGCAATCGGAATGGTTTGGGTATCTCCGCGGTCAGGCGCGAGGCGAAAGAGAAACAGGTCGCCGGCACCGGCGGGCGAGAGACAAAAGAGAAAGACATAAGCCGAGTCACCCGCGCCAGCGAGCAACTGAACCCGGCTCGGGGTAACGCCAAAACGCGTGGTGATGACCTTTTCCCAGTCGGCGCCGTGGTCAGCGGAGCGATAGAGGGCGATATCCGTTGACGGTTTTGCTATTGCGACCCAGAGATTTTCATGTTGGTCAACGGTGGCGTCAAAGGCGACAACTGCACCGGTGTCAATTGGTATGACGACAGGTAGGCGATGGTATTGCGCGGTGGCAATCGGAGGCAAGAAGGCGGTGACTGACACCGGCTGGTGTTCGGCAACCGGAAAACCCGGGCCGGAAAAGGACAGGGTCAACAGGAGATAAAAAGCAAGACAGTTGAGCATAACAAAGCAGCGCGGCAGAACGCATCTGCCCCAGTTCATAAAGATTAGCGGAGGCGGAACGGTCTGTCAATGTCAGCCGGGGAGAAATCGGGGTGTGCAAGCAGTTGCGTCGGTTTTTTTCGGCAGTTATAATAATTTGATGCCAAATGTTAAGCACGAGCGTCCGGTGGTGCTGGTGGTCTATGACCAGCCGGCAGTTTTTTCGGCTTTGATTAAGGAGACGCAGAGATATGATGTGGGCAGGCTATGGCAGGAATTTGAGTTCGTTTACTGTGATTGCCTCGCGGCAATCAAAGGGTGGTATGAGAGAAACCGAGGGCGTTTTGTCGCTTTGCTTCTTATCGGAGCCGATTTTTCCCGTATTGACAGCGAAGAGAAGCTGGTGCCTTTTCCTACCGGGTTGAGGCCAGCCGGAAAAGTTACCGATATCCGGGCGATTCAGGGGTTTATAATATTTCAGCACCTGAGGCACTTTGACATTGACCGTCTGGCGCCGGCGGTATTTATCGTCAGCCCGCAGTTATTGAACGACCTCCAAAGCCTCACCAATTTGGTGCACTGTCCGGGTTATGGGGCGTATAACTTTTTGGTTACAGAGGCGGGTGACGAGATTAAAATGCCAGAGGTACTGGGTTATGTGGAAGGTTATGCGTTAAAGCCACTTACTGACGAGGAACGCCGGCTTTGGCGCGAACGGCACGAGATGGTCTTGGGGTATTCCCGGCAGATGGCATGGCTGGCGCGGGAGATACAACGGCTGGGCCCCACCGACAGCACCGTGTTAATCCTCGGTGAGCCCGGCGTCGGCAAAGAATTGGTTGCCCACGCCCTGCACCGGCTGAGTTTCCGGTATTCGGAGACGAGACCAGAACAAAAGGAGCCGGTAACAGTAAGTATGACTACACTGGAACGGAACATAGCACTTGATGAACT
>FMSI01001848.1_pt1 | contig 18485 bp, 14 predicted proteins | sample 1504471 | NCBI WGS metagenome assembly FMSI01 (sample SAMEA4475357, study PRJEB15587) | soil metagenome | biome: Soil; feature: Field | place: India | collected 2015-03-11 | depth 0 m
TTGTCAAAATCAGGGAAAGAACCATCAAAAGCAGGCAAACCTTTCAGCAAGACAAGCTGACCTTCTTCGGCGCAAGCGACGAGGTCATAGTTGACAAGGAATTCAAGTTCTTTGACCAGCACTTCAAAAGGTTGTTTATGGGCGTTTAGAAGTTGTTGGGCTTGTTCGTTAGGAAGGCGGGCAGGGTGGGCGATGAAGTTACAAAGTGCAATGATGGCTTTGTTTGGTTCATCGCTTTCGCTTCCCAGTGCAGGAAGCCAGCGATTTTGAACGAAGTTGGGAAGTTCAGAGACGAAGGATTTGATTTGTCCTTTTTGCTTTGGTAGGTATTTCAAAGCAGTTTCAAGCAAATTTTTCCATGCACTGAAAGTTGGACGTTCTATTTTTTTCTGTCAAGGCATCACGAACCTTTTCGGGGAATTGACCGAATTGGCGTAGCAAGTCGCTCAAGGTTATCATCACAAAAAGTCGTGTGATGATTTCGGCGGAGTCAGTTAGGCGGTGAAAGGTGATGTAAGGGTAGAGTTCGGTGAAGAATTCGGTTAGGGAGATTGAGAGAGGAGTGGGAAGTTGTGAGATGGTGGAAGCGAGGCGATGGTCAGTTGTTAGTTTGGCAGGCGAAGGTCGTGAAGTTTTGATGGGGAGATTTGTTATATCGTTGCCGCAGAACCAGAATTGACCAACTTGAGTCATTTCTTGGTTGCATTTTGGGCATCGCAACCATGTTCACCTTCCTTGCTAACTTGTCCTTGCTCATTCAATTTAAGCAAGTCAAGTTTGGTGATGATCGGTTGAGACAAGGCTCTGCATCGTTCAATAGCCTTCCATATTTGATCGCTGCCAAGAAAGAGCACAGGATTCAACTGCGATTGGGCTCTACTACTGTTTGACCTGTTCGTAAACTTGTAAAGTCTCTTTTGCGGTTTTGAGCCACGAGAATTGTCGTGCCCGTTCAAGTCCCCTCTGTCGCAGTTCATCTCGCAATTTTTCATCAGTGAGGAGTTGATACATGCCTTCAAAAATGCTTCTAACGCTCAATGGATCAACAAGCACTGCTGCGTCACTGGCAATTTCAATGAGTGACGAAGTTGCGGAAGTTAGGACAGGGACACCGCTTGCCATAGCTTCCAAAACTGGCAAACCGAACCCCTCCCACAAGGCAGGGTAAGCGAAGATTTTTGCGGACTGATAAACTGCTGGCAAATCCTCGTCAGGCACATAGCCTATAAATTTCACGCAATCTCCAAGTTTCAATTCGTTGACAAGTTGCAACAACCTTCGCGTCTTCCATCCAAGTTTTCCAACAATGACCAAAGGGAGGCATTCAAACTTAGGTCGCAAAAGTGCGAAAGCGTCAAGCAATCTTTCAAGGTTCTTTCGAGGTTGAAGGACTCCGACAAAAAGCACATAACCTTCTGTCAAGCCATAGCGTCTTAGGATAGTCTGTCGTTCGCTTTCCGAAAGTTTAACGAAAAACAGTTCTTCGGCGGCGAGGTAAATGACACGCAACTTTGATGGCGGCACTTTGAAAAATTGCATTAAGTCGTTTCGTGAAGCCATTGAATCTGTGATGACCGCAGATGCTTTGTAAAGAGTCAGCGGCAGGAAAATTTCCATCATCACCCGGTCTTTGATGGGGAAAGTTTCTGGAAAGCGGCGCCAATGGACATCGTGGACAGTTGTGACAATTGGGCAAGGCGAAAAAAGTGGTGCTATGTATTGGACATGGAGTAAGTCAACACGGTATGCAGAGCATGCTCTTGGCAGCAGAATTGCTGTGTAAAGTCGGCGTGAAATTCTCGGTAACAAAACGGGTCGGAAATTGGATGGCAACTCAAAGGGCAAGTCTCCCCATCGGTCGGAGAACAAAAAGAACTGGTGGGGTAAGTTCATCTGCGCAAATTGTCGCAATAGGTTGAGCGAATATGTTCGGTCGCCGGTATGCGGTCCAAATAAAACCCTCGCATCAATCCCAACTCTCATGGCACAGTCAAGTTTGGCATGAAAGGAACGAACATGGAAGGACAGGATTTTGATGACTTGAAGATGCGTTGGATCGCCAACACCTCCCGAATGTTTCAAGTTCAGAACGAGTATATCAAAGGAAACATTGGTGTTTTCAAATTCCACACTCTACCAAGTAACTGATTTGCTTTAATGCTTCTTGGTTTTCTGGGTCAAGTTCTAAAACCTTTTCAAACTCCGCTTTTGCTGCCTTCAGCAAATACGTCATCTTTTCAGGGTCTTCTTCCAAAGGTGCAACTGTAGTCAATGCTTTTGCCCAATCAAGTCGGTAGGTTATATTTTCGGGTTCAAGTTCAACGGCTTTTTTGAACTCAGCCAAACTCTTTTCAAAATCTCCGCCATGCAGGTAGTAGACTAAACCCAAGCCGTGGTGGGCTGCTGCGTTATTTGGTTCTCGTTCCAGAATTTTCAAATAGAGTTTCTCCGCTTCCTTGTAGTGTCCGTTGTATCTCAGTGCATCTGCGCGGCTCAACAGTTCACTGACGTTGAGTTGTTCCTCTTGGTGTCCAAGCATTCCTTTTCGCCCTCCTGTTTCCCAGCCCCACTTTAAATTTCAAGGTTCAGCCAATGTCGGGCATTAACTTCCACCAACATGTTTCGTTGTCTCTCAGTCAATTCTGCTTCTTGAACCATCCCTAAGCTGCAAGTTGGGTGCACTCTGGTCATTGCGCTTCCCCAGAGGACGCGCCGGTCACCGAGCAATTCCATTGCTTGCTCAATTATGCCTCTCTCCGTCAATAATCCTGACACGACTACTGAGATGTTGGTGACATCTTCAACAATCTTCAAAGCAGCCCACCAATCGCTTCCTCTCATAGGGGCCATAAGGAAGCGGATGCCGGGGAAAGATTTTGTCAAGGAAACGAGGGCTTGTGCATCTTCGGAGGTTTCAATGAAAGTGACGAAAGGACAATCGTAGCGTCTCGCCATTTTGACTAATTCAAGAGTTCGCCACGAATTCAGCGGATGGGCAAGGCTTGGTGGGGGCAAAACGATCCCTAAAAAGTTCGCCTTTGTGAGATAGCGTCTCATTTCCTCAGCGGATGCTTCCAAGTGATTTGGGTTGACAACAACATAACCACGGAATCTCGGGTTCTGTGCTACTAAGTCGGCGATCCTTTTGTTCCCTAAAGCCAAATCGCCCCTCATCGCTTCTGCGGAAGCGACGCAGGTAATTGTGATGTTGTAGCGTTCGGCAAACCGTTCTACAACCTCCACTTCGTCACTATCTCGGTTTTGAATTGCCCACCAACCCAATTCAGCGTAAACATCCAAAAGAGGCATGAAGCCAACCTCCTCTCATGCCTGAACGATTCTCCTCAAGTTTTCCACTAAAACCTTTAGCTTGTCCTCATCGGACAAACTGGAATGAAGCAAAGGGAATAGAGCGCTGGCGAAATAGTGAAGTGGAGCTCCACTCCCGAACACCAACTTGTCAACTCCCACCTCTGCAGCGATTAAATCATAGCCATCAGGTTGGGTTATGCAACTCGTTTCAAGGTGTAAGTCGGCAACCGATTTAATCACACAAAGAACCTCTCCTAAGCTTTCTTCTGTAACATCGGACAAAATGACAGGCACTTGCATCTTGCAAACCAAATCAGCGATGTCTGTCGCCCATCCAACTTGGGGGCAGTCAATAAGGAAGGGTATACCTTTCTCATTCAAGAAACTCATCAACTCACGGAACGGGGCAATTGTCGGTTTCCATCCTTGCCATTGGGGAAAGAAGCGGAACAGCCTAAAACCCTGCTGCAGTCGTCTTTCAACCTCTGCCATCATACCACGATACTGAAGGGGGTTCAAAGTCGCAACGGGAAGCAAAAAACCGCCACTTTCTCTCGCCACTTGAAAGGCTAAATCGTTTCCTGTTCGGGTATCGTAAAAGACTGCTGTCGTGTGAACAAACAATGCACGGGCTACTCCATATCGGCGCATTAATGTCAACAAGACTTGAGGTGACAGGTCTATCGCTTGTCTCGGGTAAAAACCAACCCATGTGTTGCAGTCAACAATTGGCAATCCTGTTTGTGCCGCCAATGATTTCCACCTCCGAAACTCTTCTGATTGTCCCAACGCAAATTGCGTTTTCCTTAAACGCTGCTTTCATATTCGTTGCCCAATTACATCGCACCTGCTTGCTTCAATAGTGCAATTAATTTTGTCAAGCACTCACGAGTAGCGACATCGCCCATGTATGAAAACTGCTCTCCTTTTGGCATTTGAACGATATCTTCGGGAAGTTGGGTCGTTGGTCTCCAGTGAGTTTCCAAAGACAAATAACCCTTGTATCCGTCCCGCACTAACGCTTTGAACTGTCCTAGGTAATCTACTTCCCCTTCACCGATAGGGGTAGGTTCAAATCTTTTCTCACCCTCATTCCACTTACCATCTTTGATGTGAATGTGCACAATCCAAGGCTTAACGGCTTCGTAGCCGTCGGGGGAGGGAACTTCTCTGTCGGGGTCAAAGACATCGTTGCCTGGATCCCAAACTGCCTTGACTTGTGGGTGGTTAAGACGAGTTAAAACCTCAACGACCTTCTTTGCATTCGTAGCCATCGTTGACGGTTCATTTTCAATCCCCAAAACCAAGTTGGTGCCTTCAACGAGTTTCACTGCAGGAAGCAATTTTTCTACAATTTCGTCCCATGAAGGGAAGGGTGGTTTCAACCAGAAAGTGAAGATGCGAATGATAGGCGCTCCCAATTCGCCAGCCAAGTCGATGCACTTTCGCAAAATCTCCATATGCTCGCGATACTGACCTTCATCACCGTAGTCGCACTTTAAAAAAGGCGAGGCTATAGAGCAAACCTCTAATTCGTGGTCGGCGAGGAGTCGTTTGATTTTGTCAATATCGGTTTTATCCAATTCGTGGGGTGCTTTATTCCATACGGAACGAATTTCCAGCCCGCTTAAACCAAATTCCTTTGCCAAAGACGCAGCCTTCTCCAAATCCTGCGAAACTTCATCGGTTATGACCGACAACCTCATTTCACCTGACCTCCTTTCCAACGCGCTACGAAGCCATAGTGTCACATACAAAAATTGCCACTATCGGTTCATCGCAATCAAGTTAAACTTTGCAACAGCAAAGTCAAGATGGAAAGGGGCAAAGGGTTGAGGTCAAATGCTACGAAAAAACTTGCTACTTACAGGTTTGCCAGGCGTGGGCAAAACAACGGTGATACGGAAAGTTTTGTCGTTACTGCCATCTGGGTTAAAGTTTGATGGTTTTTTCACCGAAGAGGTAAGGGAAGGTGGGGAGCGGGTCGGTTTTCAAATTGTGACTATAGACGGACAGAGAGCATGGTTAGCCAGGAAAGGATTTCCATCACCCCACAAAGTCGGCAAATACGGAGTAGATGCGAAAGCAATTGAAAGCGTCATAATACCTGCTCTGGACAGAGCCATTGAACAGGCTGACATCATTGTCATTGACGAAATTGCTAAGATGGAATTAAGCCATCCCGCTTTCGCAGAAAATGTGTTGAGATGCCTTGAAAGTCCAAAATCTGTCTTAGGGACAATACAGCGAAGCAATCTGCCATTCATTGAAAGAGTGAAAGCGAGGTCGGATACTCAGATTTTTGAAGTGACCAAAGAAAACCGTGACATATTGCCAGAAAAGATTGTCTCCGTGCTCGCTCAACTGCTAAAGTAGTCCACCTTATATCGCTCTGAACCTCAAAGTGAACCCTAAACAGTGAGGGGGTGAATTGGTTCGGGATGATGGTTAGCGAAGCGTTAAGTTGGGCAGTTTGGAAGTTAGAGGAAGCGAAAGTGCCAGAACCTCAAATAGACGCTGAGTGGCTGCTCGCTCACACATTGAAGGTAAGCCGAACTGCTTTGAAGTTCAATCACGATAAAGTTCTTACTGAAGAGGAGAGGCACGCTTACGAACAATTGGTTCTCAAGCGAGCCAAGCGAATCCCTTTGGCTTACATCATCGGGGAACAACCTTTCTGCGATTTGGTCTTAAAAGTTGATAGGCGTGTCATGATACCGAGGCAGGAAACGGAACATCTGGTTGAACTTGTGGCTAAGCGCTTGAAAAGGGTGGGGAATGAGCGCCTTATGATTGCAGACATTGGGTCTGGTTGTGGAGCAATTGCTTTAGCGCTTGCTGTCAAATTTGAGAAGGCTACGGTTTTCGGTGTTGACATTTCCACTAATGCTTTGGAAGTTGCGGAACAAAATGCTAAAAGGCTTGACTTGACGAAGAGGTGCGTTTTCCTTCATGGGGATTTAACTGAGCCATTGGAAGCGATTTTTCAATCACCAGTTTTTGACGCCATCGTCGCTAATTTGCCTTATGTGGCTGATGGCGAATGGGAAAGGTTAGAACCCGAAGTTCGGTGTCACGAACCTGAAATAGCTTTGAAAGGTGGTTCAGATGGACTTTCGGTAATCTCTCGTTTCATTCAAAGACCGTTCCAAAGCTTATTGGCTCCTCACGGTTTCGTTGCCCTTGAAGTAGGTGCAGGACAAGGATTGAAGGTGCAAAATTTATTAAGGCAACGGGGATGGCGGCAAGTGAATGTTGAAAGAGATTTCGCTGGCATTGAACGCTTCATCTTCGCCCAGAGGTGAGCGAAAAAATGGACTGGAAAAGACAAATTGAGCGACGCCATTTGGTATCATACATTGTCTGCGGGATTGTCATCGTTGCCATCGTAGTTGCCACTTGCTGGGTCTACTCAAGAAACCAAGCGTCTCATTCGTGGTGGCAGGAAGTCAAGGAGCAATTGAAGCCTTCACGAATCCAACAAAGATTGAAGGCTACCCGCTATCTGCAAGATGCCCAGCAGGCTATTTTTCAACAAGATTGGGTAAGAGCGGAGGAGTTGCTTAGGCAAGCAACAAAAGTTGACCCTCATAACCGAGAAGCTTGGCAGTTATTGGTCATGGTTTTAGTGCGTCAAAACAGGTGGGACGAGGCGAAAAATCTGGTGACAAAAATTCAAGACGAAAAAGTGAAGTCAGAAGCGTTACTTGCCCTTGCGGACATCGCTTATTTGAGGCGTGACTTCAAGGAAGCGGGGGAGATATACGAACAGGTCCTCAAACTTGCCCCAAACAACGCAACTGCCCTCAACAACTACGGTTACATGCTTGCTGAACTTGGGGAGAGATTGGATGAAGCGGAAGCGATGATTCGCAAGGCGCTGAAAATTCGTCCCAACGAACCTGCATTCTGGGACAGTCTCGGTTGGGTTTACTTTCAGCGAGGTGAATATAAAAAGGCTTTGGAGTGGGTTGAAAAGGCGGTGAAGGCTCAACCCCATGATGCCGAGTTGCGTTATCATTTAGGCATGATTTTCTGGAAGTTGGGAGAGAGGGAGAAAGCACTTGGGGAGCTGAGAGAGGCTGTCAAGATAGACCCCACTCACACTCAAGCCAAAGAAGCACTTGAGCAACTGGAACAGGAGGAGAAAGAACGGGAGTTGAAAGGCGAAACAATTCAAACTTGAAGGGTGGGGAGAGTGAAGGCATTGGACCTTTTAGTGGATAGCGTCATCGTTAGCCCTTTCCAAACCAATTGCTACATCATCGCCTGTCCCGAAACGAGGGAAGGAATCATCCTTGACCCTGGCGACGAACCTGAACGGATCTTGGCGATAGCCGAATTCCACAAAGTTTCCGTCACCGCTGTAGTATCAACGCACGGGCATTTAGACCATGTGTTAGCGGTTAAGGAAATCAAAGAAGCAACTCAAGCGCCTTTCCTTTTGCCTGAACTTGACCTACCAATGGTCAAAAGTGCCCACCTTCAGGCTCGGCTTTACAATTGGCTTGTAGAACCTGTTCCTGACCCAGATGACTTTTTGCGAGAAGGTCAAACCTTGACAATAGGCAAAATCTCATTCCTAGTTATCCACTTGCCCGGACACTCACCAGGGCACATTGCCCTTTACTTTGAAAGCATGGGAGGTAGCAAACATCTCTTCTCCGGCGATGTCTTATTTGCAGGAAGTGTTGGTAGAACAGATTTGCCTGGCGGAAATTGGGAGCAATTGCAAAGTTCCTTGAAGCGCTTAATGTCTTTGCCTGACGAGACGACAGTTTATCCAGGGCACTGGAGACAGACAACGATTGGTGAAGAGCGGCAATATAATCCTTTAGTGCCGAGGTAAGGCAGGGAAATGTTTCCTGGCGGCTAAAGTAAGGGGGAAAAATGATGGGACGCAAACCTAAAGGGCAAACTAAATTTACCTCTCGTTCTCGCAAGAAAACCTTCAAGTCAGAAGAAATCTCACCCCTGTCACCGATCCTTCAACCGGAAGAAACGGAAGAAATGACCGAGCAAGAAGGAACGAGCGATGAGGAAAAAACTATCGTTGTTCGCGGGCGTGAAGCGGTTCGTGAGGTTTTGGAGATGGTAGCCCAGATGCCCTATCCGGGTGTGGGGCTTAGGACTGTTACTGGCATCTTGCGGGGAGAGACACGGGCTAACTGGTTGAGTTACATTGCACGAACGGAAAGTTGGGGAGTTTTCTTCCCTAACCCACTCACAGTTGTTGAGAGTTTCCTCAGAGACCTTATCCGCTTAGGTTACTTGGAAGGCACTCATTTCATCCGCTTAACCGAAAAGGGACAAAGGGTGCTTGAAAATCAGGAAATACCTTCCGTTCGCCGAAGGTTAAAACTCGTCCCACGAAAAATTCGCCCACTTCTCTGGAAACTACTGCTTCTGAGAGCCAGATTGGTCAACGAGCGAAAAGCACCTGGACTTTTCAAGGACGAAGTTTTGCTGCAACTTTTGGAGAAGCAACCCACAACTGTGGACGAACTTAAGCAAATTAAGGGCATCGGGAAATTTATCGTCCAAAGGCTGGGTGAAGAAATCATCCAGATCATCAGTTCCTTCAAGGGCAACACAAAAGATGGGGGAGAAAGCGACAGAGAAGAAAACAGCGGGGAAGAAAGTTCAAATGGTTGATTTTGAAGCGAAGGCGTTTATCGTTTCCTTAACCTGTTCAACTTAAGAGACAGAGGGTGGCACGACAAAATGCACTGTTGTTCCCTTCCCGACTTCACTTTCCAACCAAATTCTACCGCCATGAGCCTCGACTGCCAATTTGCAAAAAGTCAATCCCAAACCTGTTCCCACCGCAGCCCCTGCTTTACGGGCTTCAACTTGAGCAAATCGGTCAAAAATCCGCTCCAAATAATCTTTCGGAATCCCTGGACCTTGGTCCTTGACAGAAAAGTGAACCCAACCGTCATCCATCACAACTTCGAGAGTAATTGCGCCGCCGGAAGGGGTATACTTGAGTGCGTTGCTCAGTAGGTTGACAAGAATTCTGATAAGAACCCACCGGTCGGCGACCATCTTGTTGGGAACTTCAGGGGCAAAATCAACTTGCAAAGTGACATTATTTTGGTTCGCCCAAAGTTGAACTTGCCTGATAGCCTCTCCGACGGCTTCATGAGGGTCAAATTCTTTCAAGTAAAGCGGGAACTTGCCTTCCTCCAATTTCCTAAGATCAAGAATGGAGTTGACCATTGTCAGTAAACGATGAGCACCGATAAGCGCCAACTCAATCAATTCACGATCCTCTGCAGTCAAGTTGTCCTCGGTTGAAACCAACAATGTCTCCAACCCGCTGATGATGTTTGTGAGGGGTGAGCGAAGATCGTGAACCAGAAATTCAACGAGAGCATCCCTAAGATGCTCTTGGTCTCGGAGTTTTAGGGAAACTTCTTTGAAAGACCTTGCTTGCCATTGAAGGTAGCCTAAAATCCCTCCCCATCCGATAAAACCCATTATCCACCCAAGCAAAATTTCTAAGCCCTGTGTTCTCGCTGTGGGTGAGAAAAAAAAGAGCATCAAGCCTGCAGCCCCGCCAGCAACTATGCCTCCCCATGTTTCAAATGCGATAGCTGCGGCTGATACTGGGACTAAGTAGACAGACCAAACAGGCAAAGCGAGCCCCCAATGGGCGTCCCACACCCCAACAGCCAATAGCGACAAAACAATTAGCATCCCTATCGTCATTCTTCTCGTTCGCATAATCCATCCCCACAAGATGAATCGTCCAAAAAGCCGAGAAATTTAGCCTAACTCGTCAAGTCGGCGCTTGAGTTCGTAAAGGAGCGAGAGGGCTTCGCGAGGTGTTAGGCTGTCTGGGTCAATTTGTTTCAATCGTTCCAAAACAGGATGCGGCGCAAATTCAAACAGCCGAAGTTGAACAGGCGTCGTAATAAGTTGGGCTGCTGTTTTCGGTGGCGTCACAACTTTTTGGTCGTTGCTCTCCAGCGTCAGCAAAATTTCCTTCGCCCGCTCCACAACATGCTCAGGTAGACCAGCCAACCGTGCCACTTGAATGCCGTAACTTCGGTCAGTGCCGCCAGGCACAATGCGATACAAAAACACCACTTTGTCGCCTTCTTCCAACACGGCAGCACGGTAGTTTTTGACACGAGGGAGCAAATTCTCCAACTCGTTGAGATGGTGGTAGTGAGTTGCGAACAGGCATTTACAGCCGATGCGGTGCAACTCTTCAGCAACTGCCCACGCAATAGCAATTCCATCGTAAGTTGAAGTGCCACGCCCAATTTCATCAATGAGCACTAAACTCCGTTCCGTTGCGTTGTGCAAGATGTTCGCTGTCTCCGACATCTCTACCATGAAGGTGCTCTGTCCACGGATGAGTTCGTCATGGGCTCCAACGCGAGTGAAAATTCTGTCAACTATGCCAATTCTTGCTTCCTTTGCTGGTACAAAACTTCCCATTTGAGCCATCAACACGATGAGGGCGACTTGACGGAGATAGGTGCTTTTTCCTGCTGCATTCGGTCCAGTGATGATGATAAGTTGGTTTTCACGGTTATCTAAGTGGCAGTCATTGGGGACGAAGGGCCTATCCTGTTGCACTTGCTCAATGACTGGGTGGCGACCTTCTTTGATGACGATTTCGTCACTCTCTTCCACTATAGGGCGAGTGTAATGGTTTTTAGCGGCGACTTCCGCCAGCGTTGCCAAAACATCCAACTCAGCAAGCGCTTTCGCTGTTTCCAAGAGTTCGTGACTGCGTTGAGCAACTTCCTGCCTTAACTCCACAAACAACTGATATTCCAACTGCCCAATTCGCTCTTCCGCACCTAAAACTTTGCTTTCCAACTCCTTAAGTTCGGGGGTAATAAAACGCTCAACATCTGTCAAGGTTTGCTTGCGGATGTAGTCTTTCGGGACAAGATGCAAGTTCGCTTTTGTGACCTCAATGTAGTAGCCAAAAACTTGATTGTAGCCTACCCGCAAATTTTTGATGCCCGTCCGCTCACGCTCTTTCGCTTCCAACGCCGCAATCATTTCCTTGCCATGCTGAGCGATATAGCGAAGTTCGTCCAACTCAGGGTGATAACCTTCTCGGAAAATTCCACCTTCGGTCATGCGTTGAGGTGGGTTTTCAACAAGTGCTTCTTTAAGCCGCTGCCTCAAATCATCAGTAGTGTGCAAGCGTCGGTAAATGCGTTGCAGCAAAGGTGGAGCAGGTTTTGAACCAACTAAGTCTCTCAATTTCGGGATGACCTGCAGTGCAGACCTAATTTGTGCCAAATCGCGCGGGTTGGCTGTGCCCGTCCCGACGCGAGCAACGAGCCGTTCCAAATCAGGAACACTTTTGAGCGTTTCACGAATTTCCTCACGCCAAAGGGTGTCGCGGTAAAGGGATTCAACTGCATCCAACCTTTCGTTAATGCGCTCAATGCTTAACAGCGGTTGCAAAATCCAACGGCGCAGCAACCGACCACCCATCGGTGTCACTGTTTCGTCCAAGACCCAAAGCAATGTGCCGTAAACACTGTTATCACGCAGCGATTGTGTTAATTCCAAATTTCGCCTTGTCGCATTGTCAAGCAACATGAACTCACTGACGCTGTAAGTGCTCAAACTTTTGAGATGCTCTAAGGCTGAAAGTTGAGTTCGTTGCAAGTAAGCAACAACTGATGCGGCGGCACGAATGGTAAGGTCCATTCCCGTCACACCGAACCCATCCAAAGTTGCGACTTTAAAATGTTGACAAAGCAATCGTTCGGGTTCAATGAAGGGATCAAAGTCAAAAGTCGTGATAGAAGTTGTCTCGCAAACTTCTTTAAGCCTGGCAACAAAGTTTTCGTCGCTCGCCAAATTTTCAGGCAATAAAACCTCAGCAGGTTGCAATCGTGCTAACTCGTTCCACAATTCCTTTTTGTTCAACTCCGTCACTACGAACTCACCTGTTGACACTTCCGCAACTGCCATCCCAAATTTCTGTTCAATCTGCACTGTCCCGCGTCCTGCGTCTCCTGCTCCGCAAATTGCGACCAAGAAGTTGTATTGCTTTGCTTCAAGGAAAGCCTCTTCAACGAGCGTGCCTGGAGTCAAGACCCTAGTGACATCGCGGTGAACGAGGCGCTTTTTGGGGCTCGGTTCTTCCAATTGGTCACAGATGGCGACTTTATAGCCCGCTTCAAGCAATTTGGCCACATACCGCTCAACGGCGTGATGAGGAACGCCGCACATAGGAACACGGTTGCCCCTACCAATTTCCCGTGAAGTCAAAACCAACTGCAAAACTTGCGCCCCGATTTTAGCGTCCTCACCGAACATCTCGTAAAAGTCGCCTAAGCGAAAAAGCACCAAAACATCGGGGTAGCGGGCTTTAATGGCTTGATATTGCCTAAACATTGGCGTCAATTTTTCATACCGACCATCCGCCATTACCGAAACACCTCATCAAGCCAAGCGCCATCTCTCTTTAATGTGTTGGATAATTTTCGGACGCAATCTTGTTGCATGCCACCACCGGTAATGCGGTGGTGAATAGTCGCTCATCGCCTTCTCCCCCAAGCCACTTCAAGTTCACCGATAAATTCGTCCCACAAACCCAACCTGCTTAGGCTGAACATCAAAATGTTACCTCAATTGAGACACACTACGATGATGCAAGGTAAATCTCCGACAGGAACCATGTCAAGTTCCACATCTCCTTCAACCTCAACATGCCTCTCCCGCAGGAGCACGAATGCAATTTAATTGGACTCCCCAAGTTCACCTTGTTTGCAAACTGGGCATTGTTCTGACACACCTTTTTGCCTAAGGACTTCCAAAATTTTCTCCCGTTCCTCCGGTGTGAAGGGCATGAACAATGCCTCCATTGAAGGGCAATCTGAAAAATGCTCACATCATCAATTTTGGCATATCCGAAGAGGGTAAAGCCCCGCCTTATCTGTTCTGCCACTGCAATGCACTGACAAGAGAAAACTTGACAAAATTTGGTTTGCCTTTAAAGGGTTTGAAAGTCTATCTAGGCAATGTGCCAAAATTATTTTGCCCGTGTTTTTGAGCAATATCCGTGGGAAATTTCTTGTCATAGCGTCCAAACTCGCAGAATGAGATATGAGGTGCCAACAAGGATGAAAGAAACTGTCAAATGTGCGGTCGTCTCTCTCGGATGCCCGAAAAATTTGGTTGACAGCGAGGAGATGCTCGGCTGGCTCGCTCAAAGCGGCTTTTCTTTGACGACAGACTTGAGCGAGGCAGATGCAATTATTGTCAATACCTGCGGCTTCTTGAAAGCAGCAATTGACGAAAACTTGAGCGAACTGAGACGGTTGGTTAAATACAAGCAGCATGGGAAATGCAAAGCCGTAATTGCCACAGGATGCCTTATCTCACGATTGCCAAACTTTGTGGAACAAGCCCTGCCAGAAATTGACGCTTGTTTGGGAGTTGGCGAGTGGCATCGCGTTCCAAAAGTTGTGGCTCAGTTGCTGGGATTGAAAATAAAGGCGAAAGATGTGCCTACTTCCCCAGTGTGTGCACCAAGAATTGTGAGCACACCTCGTTGGTATGCTTATCTGAAAATCTCTGAAGGTTGTGATCGAACCTGTTCCTTTTGCGTCATTCCCGCTATCCGAGGTAAGCAAAGAAGTCGCCCAATTGAAGAGTTAGTTGCAGAAGCGAAAATGCTCATCGAGCAAGGGGTGCGGGAAATCATCCTGATCGCCCAAGACACCACCCGCTACGGAGTTGATTTGTATGGCAAACCGATGCTGCCAGACTTGATCGGTCAGTTATCTCGGATTGATGGTTTGAAATGGTTGAGGTTGCTTTACTGCTACCCGACAGCAGTGTCGGACAGTCTTATTGAAACAATGGCATCACATGAAACAGTTGCCCGTTACATTGACATCCCACTTCAACACAGCCACTCGGACATTTTGAGGGCAATGGGACGTGGCGGTGATGAGGGGTCTTTTGCAAGGCTTATTGAGAAATTGAGAGCTGCTATGCCCGACATTGCCATCCGCACAACTTTCATTGTGGGCTTTCCTGGCGAAACAGAGCAACATTTTGAGCACCTGCTAAATTTTGTCAAGGCAATGAAGTTTGACTGGTTGGGAGTTTTCACTTTCTCAGCAGAACCAGAGACTCTTGCCTACCATTTCCCCAATCAAGTCCCGACCAAAGTTGCGGAAGAGCGCTATCACCTTTTGATGACGGTTCAGAAGGAGATCTCGCTTCAAAGGAGGCAAACCTTCGTCGGAAGAACTTTGGAGGTCGTGCTTGAGCACCGGAACCCGAAAACAGGCGTTTATGAGGCTCGGTCAAAGTATGAAGCGCCAGAGATTGACGGAATTGTGAAAGTTAAGGGGCACACCGATGATGGGCTCATTGGCAAATTTGTCAATGTTTGTGTGGTAAAAGCGTTCCCTTATGACTTGGTAGCAAAGTTTGTCTTGGAAAGGAGGTGGAAGAATGACCCTCAATTTGAACTCCGAGCAGTTGACCGAGTTTGACCCAGAATCTGAGAGAAAAAAGCGAGCGAATTTGCTCGTTCTGCACAATGTCTTTCAGGCCCTGTGGGAATCCGAGGGAGGGAAGCGGACGAGCGAGTTGTCCGTTCTGGACGGAGTTCAGATTTTCCTGGGCTTAACTCGCCACATTCTTTTCAATTGCGAACATTTGGTTTTGCTGGGAAAGGTTTGGAACTTCAAGTGGCGTCAAGAAGCAATTTCTGCCCCTTTGGGAGGACTTGTAACCACTATCCTGATTTTGCGCGGCGTTCCCCTCCACCCAAAAGAAATAGCGACTCTCTTAGCACTATATCGTAACCAGCCGATAGATTTGCTGGAGAAAACAGTAACCTCCTTCCTGCTCTCTCGTTTGGGGCAACTTTGTTTTGAGATGAATGATGGTCGTTTCGGTTTACTTGATTGGACTCCTCAAGTGGAAGGGTTATCCTTAGAGGAAGTCATTGAGCGGGAATTTTGGCAAAGGGAGGAATTTGCAAATTGGTTGCTTTCCATCACACCATCCAGTGATGACCCAAGGGAGAACGCAAAAGCGCTCCTTGATTCCGCCGGAATGCCCCTCTCCCATCGGGAACTCCTTTTCGCCCTGTGGGCGAAAGCCTCTGGGAACATGAAGATATTGCCGACTTTCACTCAATTGTTGGAAACGGAAGGATTTCAAACTTTATCACTTGGGTACTGGGTTACGGAGAAAGGGAAAGCGACCTTGACAAACTTGCTTCTACAACAGTCTGAAGAGTGGAAACAAAAAACACAGCAGCGGGCGAGATACATAGAAACCCGAAGACTGCAAAAACTGATTTCCTCGTTCACAGATTTGACCAAAGACCTAAGTCCAGAAGTAGGTGACGAAATTGCTGAATGGTTTGAAACACAATCTGCTCCAGTCCTATTAACGAGAGTGGCAGAGCAAGTGCTGGAAGTCCTGCCCACAGACCCAGATTACGAACGAACTTTGTGTTCTCTCTATGCATTGATGGTGAAAGATGACAGGTTCGTCAACTTGGGTGGACAAAGTTGGTGGTTGAAAGGCAAAATTCCAAAAGATGTTTTGGAAATCCCAATGGTTCTCATTCCACCGTCCCCGCCCCCTTTGCCAGAGGACTTGACTGGACAATTTGATTTGGTTCTGCCAATTGAAGGGATTGACGATGATTTAAGGCGTTTTGTAGAAGCACCCAGTTACGAGGAAGTAGGGGAAATCGAAATTGTCACTCCAAGTGAATTGAAGCCTTCAAAGCGAATTGACATTGCAGTGATTTACCCCCACTTGCAAGCAGGGACTTGGAAAATTCGCCGCATTGATACTCATTTTTTCCAGCCAGAGCCATCACTGCAGTTTTTACAAGCCATTGATGACGAGCAAAGAGAAATCGGACTTTGGGTCAACCTTTCACTTGGTTTGTGCTTTGGGCTCTCAGATTGGTATCTCAAACGCAAGGTCGGGGTTGGAGGGATTGTGCGCTTGGAAAAGACGAAAGGAGAGGCATTACACCTGATTTGGACAAACCGATATGACCGTTGGATTCATATACCCCGCCCTCGCTTGGAGGAGTTAAAGCAGTTCGCTGCCCATGAAACTATTCGTCAAGCCCCACTGATTACGCTCGTCCAATCCTTGCTAACCCAACACCCTAAAGGGATTCACTTTTTAACCCTCTGGTCGGAGTTGAATGTTTTGAGGCGCACAACGAAAATCGCTCTGGCTTCCATACTCTGCTCCTACCCAATGTTCGTCCGCATCCAAGGACAAGAAGGATACTGGAGCTTAGACTTCTCTAAATTCACTGAGGGAATTCGCCCAGAGAAGCGAATTTACTTGGAAAGGGTAAAAAGTGAGTGAGTCAAAAGGCTCTGGCTCTACCCTGTCCAGATGGGATTTAACAAAATTCAACAGTCGCCAGAGAATTGAGGCCCTACCATGCATTCTGCTTTGCGACTTACCACCAAGCATCATACATCGGTTTGTGGACAATGGTTCCGTAGACGCTCCAACCGCAAGCGACCAAACCCTCTCCCAAAATCAAGCCGACAAAAAACGGGGTTGCTTTTTGAGCGACTCTTCCGCCTCCGTAATGAAGTAGCAACCATTTGGAAAGGGAACTTAAAAGCAGGCACAACCAATAAAAGTCAACGGCGTAACTCGTCCCAAGTAAGTAACCAAGGGGATGCAATCCCCACCAAGGCAAACGATGGTAAAGGGCGTTGAGAAGCAAGGTGAAGGCGAACCCAAACCCGACGAAGGAACGAGCCCAAAGGTCAGGCGCAGTTGGGTTTCCAACCCATGCAGCCAATCTGTTGAAAGTATCCTGTCCAACCCATACAACTTCCCCAACGCGTTTTTCTGCACCTTCACGATAGAACAAGTGTGGATAGAGAACGAAGCACCCCACGATACTTAAAACAGCCATTGCGACCATAAACCGACCGGAACGGGCAAAAGGCGCATTAGCAAACTCTGTCAAGCGCCAACCTTCCATAATGACGGGAGCAGGGTGATTTCGGTTGAGACGATTGAACCAGAAGAATAAAGCCAAAGTTGTCAACTCTCGTGGGCGGAACGAACGAGTTCCCAAAGCCGACAGAAGCAAATCCTGCGGGTTCGCAAAAAGAAGGGAGTGAGACGGCGGTCCTGCCTCAGCCCTTAAGCGGGTAACTGTCAAGGCTATTAGGAAGTGAAGCAGCCAAAACGAAAACGCTATAACCATCCCCATGCCAGCCTTGACAGAAATGAACCAGCAAACCAAGAACGATGTCAGGGAGAGAATCGCAACAGTTGTGGGCGAAAAAGGATGTGGGCTATTTCCTCCACTGCGATGCCTCCAAAAATTTGTCAAGGTGGTTTTACTTCGCCAAAGAAGCAATAGGGCTATAGCGATTGCCGAACCTGCAGACTGCTCGTTCTCATAGGGGAACCTCGGCAAGCGAGTCCATCCCCTCCATGCACCCCAAATCCGCTCGACTTTTCGGAGTAAGTAGAAAAACCAAGCAGAAGTGCAAAGGTCAAGAGGCATCAAATAACCATAGCCAATGATGAATGGATAGAGCGCAAGGGGAGTTGAACCGATGGCGTTAAAGGGATGTTCGGTCAGATACCAAGCGAGATCACGGTCACGAGCGCGAACTTTAAGGAAAGGGACACGAGGGTAAAGCCAATTGAAGTGGTTGACCATGTCAACAAAGGCGGCAACTGCAAACCCGCTCCAAAAAGCCGTCCCCCTCCAAACCAATTTTCCTTCAACGATATCAAGGGGTAAGCGTAGAATGGGAAAAGCGAGCCGTTCTTCATGAGCCCAGCGCTTGTAAAAAGGAACAGTCAGCGAAAGATAAGTTACAAAAATCGCTGTCAAAAGAAGCGTCCAGAAGATTGCGGGCTTGAGCCAGAAAATTTCCATTCCCGAACCGTAAAAGTTCAACCCGCCCAAGTAAAAGTTGCGGACGACTGACTTGTCGGTAATCACCAACCAATCAGGCAGGTAACGGAAAAAGAGGGTTTCCCAACGGTTAGCAGGGTTGCTATACCAAGCAGCTGCCGGAATAATACCCATCAGGCCGATCATTGAATCGTGCCCGATGAAGACGCTTTGAACTGTCAAGGCTAAGTGAACGAGCAAAAGTTCGTTGCGTTGAAGTGCTAAATGAGGAAAAACGAACTTAAGA
>FMSI01075116.1_pt1 | contig 18477 bp, 16 predicted proteins | sample 1504471 | NCBI WGS metagenome assembly FMSI01 (sample SAMEA4475357, study PRJEB15587) | soil metagenome | biome: Soil; feature: Field | place: India | collected 2015-03-11 | depth 0 m
ATATTTTAAATATCAGCAAAATTATACGATTATTTAAAACTTATTTTAAATCAAACTAAAAGCCAAAGCTGATAAACTGATCAGCCGAGATTGCTTTAACAAAAAATCTGAGCAAAGAGAAATTATTTAATTGTTTTCAGTAAGTTTGCCATTTCAATAGCACTCTGAGCTGCCTGCCAGCCTTTATTTCCGCCTTTAGTACCGGCTCTTTCAATAGCTTGTTCTAAATTGTCCGCAGTAACTATTCCTAACGCCACTGGAAGACTTGCTTCAATTGAAACTTTAGCAATTCCCTTAACTGCTTCGGTGGCAACAAACTCAAAGTGAGGAGTATCCCCTCTGATGACCACACCAAGAGCGATTAAAGCATCGTATTTTTTTTGAGTTGCCAGAGCTTTAATCATTAAGGGAATTTCAAAAGAACCAGGAACCCAAATGACATCAATATCGTCTTCTTTTGCTTTATGTCTTCTCAAACAGTCAAGTGCCCCCTCAAGTAACCTACTGCTCAAAAGCTCGTTAAATCGAGAAACCACCAGCCCAAACTTTAAACCTTGAGCGTCAAGCTTTCCCTCAAACTTTTTCATCCTATTTACCTCCTTTTTTGTTTAAATTATCAAGAAAATGATTTAATTTTTCTTTTTTTACTTCTAAGTAGTTTTGATTGAACTCACTTATCTCGCCAAAAAGCGACACTCGTTCTACCACTTGCAAGCCATATCCTTCTAAACCAACAATTTTTCGAGGATTGTTAGTTAAAAGTCTCATCGTAGTTATACCTAAATCAACCAGAATTTGAGCACCGACACCATAGTCGCGCAAATCAATAGGCAAACCAAGTTCAAGGTTTGCTTCAACCGTATCTTTGCCAGCTTCTTGAAGTTCATAGGCTCGAAGTTTATTTAGTAAGCCAATTCCCCTTCCTTCATGACCAGTAATGTAAATTAAAACACCTTCTTTCTCCTTGGTTATGATCTCTAATGCTTTCTCCAACTGACTACCGCAGTCACATCTCAATGAATGAAAAACATCGCCAGTTAAGCATTCTGAGTGAACGCGAACTAAAACATTTTGCTTACCTTCAACTTCACCTTTTATCAAAGCTAAATGTTCGCTATCATCAGGAAGATAGCGATAACCGATAGCTGTAAAATCACCAAAAGAAGTAGGCAAAGTAACCTTAGCTATTCTCTCCACTAATTTTTCTTTTTTTCTACGATAGCGTATTAAATCGGCAACGGTGGCAATTTTCAGACCGAGAGCTTCCGCCATTTGCTCAAGACGAGGAAGTCGAGCCATTCTACCGTCTTCATCCATAATTTCACAAATCACTGCCGCTGGATAAAGACCGGCTAAACGTGCCAGGTCAACTGAAGCTTCAGTGTGACCGGCTCTTTCTAAAACACCCCCTTTCTTTGCTCTCAAAGGAAAAACATGCCCTGGCATTTGAATGTCTTCAGGCTTAGTTTTAGAGTCAACCAAAGCTCTAATAGTTTCAGCGCGATCAAAGGCAGAAATCCCGGTAGTTATTTTTCCTTTAATGCCAACCGAAACAGTAAAGGCAGTGCCGTGAGAAGAAGTGTTAAGCTCTGGCGGAACCATTAAAGGAATCTTCAATTCATCTAACCGCTCAGGGTTGCAAGCAAAACAAATCAATCCCCGTCCGTACTTCGTCATAAAGTTTATTGCTTCAGGTGTAACCTTTTCAGCTGCTATCACCAGGTCGCCTTCATTTTCCCTATCTTCATCGTCGACCACTATAATCATTTTCCCTTGCTTTATATCTTCAATTACTTCTTCTATTTTTGAAATGGGCATTGTTTGCCTCCTTTCCGAAAACAATTGACTCAATCAAAATTCAGATAAAAAATTTATAAATTTGCTCGCTTTCGGTTTCAGATTTAGATTTTCACCCATTAGGTTCGCAAAATTTTCCACATACTTTCCTAAAACATCGGTTTCAATGTTAACTTTATCTCCTTTTTTTAAAAAAGAGAGATTTGTATTGTTTAAAGTTACTGGGATTAAAGATATCTTGAATTTGCTACCCACAATAGAAGCAATAGTTAAACTCACTCCATTCACCGCCACTGAACCTTTGTTAATTAAATACTTACGAATAGCTAATGGGAACTCAATTACAAGAGAAGCGAAGTTTTTTTCTTTTTTTAAACTCGCAACTTTTCCAACCGCATCGACGTGACCCAGAACAAAGTGACCCCCCAGGCGAGCCCCAACTTTTAGAGCTCTTTCTAAATTGACCAAGCTCCCAATTTTTAATTCTTTAAAATAAGTTGATTCTAAAGTTTCTGAGCTTATATCCACCCAAAAGGAATTAGAGTTGACCTCGGTGACAGTTAGGCAAGCGCCATCCACAGCAATCGAATCTCCAGCTTTAAGGTCATCTAAAACTGCCGCTGCTTCAATAGCCAACTGCCAACCCAGACCCAACTTTTTTATCTTTTTAACTTTACCTAATCCTTCAATTAAACCGGTAAACATTTGATTTCACCTGTAAACTATTATCTACTGGATAAAAAACTAAAGCTAAATCTTCACCTAACTTCGTAATCTTATGGGGTTTAAGCCGAAATACTTTCTTGCTACTTTGATCAAAGTTTTCAATCAAATCAACCAGCGAGTCACCCAAAAGTAAATTAGGTGTGATAATAAACACTGCTTTATCCCAGAGATTTTGTTGAAAAAATGAAGAGTTAACCTTGCCTCCACCTTCAACTAAAACTGAGGTAATGCTTTCTTTGCCCATTAATTTCAACACTTCTGATAAAGAAACTTTGGTTTTGTCATTGTGGTCATAAGAAAACTGTAAAACCTTAACCCCAGCTTTTTCGAGAAGTTTGGCCTTTCTGGGTAAAATTGTTTTTGTAGTTGCCAGCCAGGTTTCAACTTCGACAGCAGTAGAAACAATTTTGCTTTCTAAAGGAATTTTCCCTTCAGAGTCAAGAATCACCCGTACCCACTTTTTTCTTGGAAAGCCAAAGCCGAAAAGCCGCGGAGTTAAAAGAGGATCATCAGCTAAAACTGTGTTAATTCCAACAATAATAGCATCAACCTGAGTTCGTAAGCGATGAACAAATCTTTGTGCTTTTTCTTGGGTTAAAAAAGTTCGCTTGCCTTGAAAACCAATTTTTCCATTTAATGAAAGAGCATTTTTTAAAATAACAAATGGATTGCCTGTCGTAATATGTTTAAAATAGGTCTCATTTAATTCTTTAAGTTCTTTTTCCAAAAATCCTACCTCAACCAAAATGCCCTTATTCCTTAATATTTCAACACTTTTTCCTCCAACTCTTGGATTTGGATCGATAGTGCCAATATAAACTTTTCCTATTCCGGCTTTAATTATGGCTTCGGTACAAGGTGGCGTTCGCCCATAAAAACAACATGGTTCTAAGGTTACAAAAAGTTCAGCTCCTTTAGCATGTTTCCCAGCAGCTTTTAAAGCTTCAACCTCAGCATGGGGGAGTCCAGCTCGCCGATGATATCCCTCTCCAACAATCTTTCCATTTTTCACCAACACAGCGCCGACTGTTGGGTTTGGGCTCGTCTTACCCAGACCCTTTTTAGCTAAATTCATTGCTATCCTCATATACTTTTCTTTTAACTTAAAATCTTTCATCTCTAACCTTCAAGCCCAACAAACAAAAAAGCCAAGGGAGAAAGCCTTGGCTTAAACTCGCCTTCTCCCATCCAGACTATCACTGTCGGTCCCGGACTTTCACCGGGTCAACCCTTTCAATGAAAGGGCTCGCAGACTATACCGCCGGTCGGGAATTTCACCCTGCCCTGAAGGCATCTCTAATTTTCATATTTTTTTTTATATTACCAAATTTCGTCTTAATTGTTAAATCAAAATTTTACATAGACCTATTTTTATTTTTTAAACTATAGCTAAACAATAGTTTGAAAAGTAGAAATTGTCCTTAATAATAAACCTTAATAATAAACAAAGTATTTTATTTCTCTTCTTCAACACCTTCAGCTAACTCAAGAACTTTAATACTTGGCAATGAACCGGTTAAACCTTCAATATCCCCTCTCAAACCAGCCAGGTTAGTAACCACTCGACTAATTTGCTTTTCTCTTTTTGCCCAGAGACGTTCCATTGCTCTTCTTTCCGCTTCAAGGTCTTCGCGCAAGCCGATAAAAGCCTCCATTATTGCCTGAACTCGATTTCTAAATTCAGACCCCGTCAAGTAATTGTAAAGCATCTCCATTTTCTCTTCCTTACCTTCCTGATTTTTTTTCTCAATAGCTAACTGAATAAGTGAATGCCTGATTACCGAAGCCAATCTAACAGCTAAAGAAACCTCAGAAACCCAAATCCCTTTTATGAAAGAAAAATGTTTAACCTCTTTAGGAAGAACTTCAGAAACCAACACCGCAACCTCAGCCTGAGCCTTTCTCTGGTCATCTTTTAGTTTGTCTATCCACCCATCGCTCCAACTTTTAGTTCTTTTGCTTTCCCAGAGTATTTTTCCGCAAACCAGACCTTGTTGAGTCCGAACAGTTTGGATAACATCACCGCCCTTCTGACCTGTTTTTACTGGCTCAATTAAATCAAATGGAAACTCGCGTTTTAAAACTTCCTCTAAAAACTCTTCAAGGACCTCACCTTGAAACTGTTGAGATTTTTGTTCAGTTTTACGCTTCAATTCGTCAACCTGGGATTTTACCTCTCTCAATTCTCTTTCTTTTTCGGCTAACAACAGCTGATATTTTTCCTCAAACTGGCAAGCTATTTCCTGGTTAATACGTTTTCGCTCTTCATTAAGCTTTTTTGCTAGCTCTAGCTCCATTAACTGCTTCTCAGTTTCAAGTTTTTGCTTTTCTTTTATCAACTCAACTTCTTTCTTTTGCTGTTCAATTACTTGTTTTTTATATTCTTGCATTTGCTCTTGCAAAAACCTCATCTTTTCCGACTGAGTTTCCTCGATTTCTTTTTTTATTTTTTCCTGCCAGGCTTTTTTCTCCTCATTTAGCTGGCGCTTAAGCTCTTCCTCGCGCTTTTCAAAATCTGCCGCTTTTTTCTCAAGTTGAGACTTAACTTTTGCCTCAAGCTCTTTTTCGTAATGAGCCTTCAAGTCTGCTTCAATGTCTTTATAAAGAGCTTCTGAGATTTCAAAAGAGCGACTGCAATAAGGGCAAGTTACTCTACCTTTTTCCACTGCCAATCACCTCTCTTTCAAAAACAAAAAAGAACTGTAGAGTAATTTTAAACCAAAGATACATCAAAAAACTTAAGCTAACGCCAAGAAAAGTAAATGGAAATTAAATCCCTTTAAGGTATAATACTTACTCGTCAAATGAACAGAGATAATTTTAAAACAAAAAACAAACTTATTAAAGGCCAAAACTCGACTTTAAAAGAATTTTTAAGAAAAATAAAGAATAAAGAAGCCTGTATTGGAATAATTGGACTGGGTTATGTTGGCCTTCCTCTATCTTTGGCCTTCGCCAAAGCTGGCTTTAAGGTTACGGGTTTTGATGTTGATAAATCCAAGGTTGAAATGTTAAACGCTGGCAAATCATACATCAAGCACATTCCTAATAAAGAGATTGAAAATCATTTAAGTGATTTTTTCGCTACTACAAACCTAAAACTGCTTTCTGAGCAAGACGCTATTATAATTTGTGTTCCCACTCCCCTAACCCCCAATCGGGAACCCGACCTGACATATATAACTTCCACTGCTAGCCAAATTGCTCAATACTTAAAAATAGGGCAACTTATTTCCCTTGAATCAACTACCTACCCAGGAACAACTGAAGAAGTATTGCTACCTATGTTTGATAAAACGGGTTTTAAGGTTGGTAGGGATTACTTTCTGGTTTTTTCTCCAGAAAGAGAAGACCCCGCTAACCCAAATTTCACCACTACTACTATCCCAAAAGTAATCGGTGGGGTTACAGAAAACTGCTTAAAAGCTGGCGAAACGCTGTATTCAGCAATTGTCCAGAAAACTGTTCCTGTTTCTTCCCCTCGAGTTGCTGAAGCCACCAAGTTACTGGAAAACATCTATCGCTCCGTTAATATTGCAATGGTTAATGAACTAAAAATACTTTTTGAACGAATGGAAATAGATATTTTCGAAGTAATCGAAGCAGCCAAAACTAAGCCTTTTGGCTTTCAACCTTTTTACCCCGGACCCGGTTTGGGTGGGCACTGTATTCCCATTGACCCTTTTTATCTTTCCTGGAAAGCGCGCAGTTACGATACAACCACTCGTTTTATAGAATTAGCAGGAGAAATTAACACTTCAATGCCTTATTATGTTATTCAAAAAGTTACTGAAGCTCTAAACTCCAAACAAAAACCTCTTAAGGGAGCAAAAGTGCTAATCTTAGGAATGGCATACAAAAAAAATGTCGATGATATGCGCGAGTCCCCCTCTTTAAAGTTAATGGAACTTCTTGAAAAAGGTGGTGCCAAAGTAGATTATCACGATCCGTTCATCCCAAGACTTCCAAAAACTCGCCATTACAATTTTAAAAAAAGTTCCATTGAGTTTTCGCCTAAAAACCTCAAAAAATATGACCTTATTCTCATCTCAACTGACCACGATTTTTATCGCCAAAAGGCTGATTTGATATTAAAAAATTCAAACCTGATTGTTGACACAAGAAATGTTTTACCATTAACTCCTGGAAAGGTATTTCGAGCTTAAAATGATTGGAGTTATTGGTACTGGATACTGGGGTAAGAACTTGGTTAGAAATTTTTATGAGCTAAAGGCATTGACCGCTATTTGTGACTTTGAACCTGCAACCCTCAAATCGCTACAATCACAATACCCAAAAGTTAAAATTTATACTGCGTCACGCGACTTGCTTCAAAATCCCCAAATTAAAGCGGTTGCCATCTCCACCCCAGCTGCCACTCATTACGAAGAAGCTCGCTTGGCTCTTTTGGCAGATAAAGATGTCTTTGTTGAAAAACCACTTGCCTTAAGAGTTGATGAAGCCGAAGAGCTTATTGCTTTAGCTAAAGATAAGGGCAAAATTCTCATGGTTGGACACCTTCTTCATTACCATCCGGCTGTTGAAAAATTAAAAGAAACAGTTGAAAACAAAGAGCTTGGTGAAGTTTATTATATTTACTCAAATCGTTTGAACTGGGGAAAAATTAGAACTGAGGAAAATATTCTCTGGAGTTTTGCGCCCCACGATATTTCTCTAATACTTTCTATTGCTAAAGAAATGCCCGAAGAAGTTCGAGCCGAAGGTGGAACCTACCTTCGTCATCATATTGAAGATGTTACCTTTACTTTTTTAAAGTTTAAAAGTGGCTTAAAAGCCCATATCTTTGTCAGCTGGCTAAACCCCTTCAAAGAACAGCGATTTGTGGTTATTGGAAGTGAGAAAATGATTGTTTTTGATGACTTAGCTCAAGATAAACTTTTGCTTTATCCTCACACAATAAACTGGGATAAAAACGGTACCCCCGAGGCAATAAAAAAAGAATCAATTGCAATTAAGTTCGAAAAATCAGAACCTTTGAAAAAAGAGTGCCAGCATTTTATTGACTGTGTTAAAAACAGGCAAAAGCCCTTGACTGATGGTGAAGAAGGGCTTAGAGTGCTCGAAGTGTTAAAAAAAGCTGAAGAAAGCTTAAAAACTTCTAAGCCTTGCCGTTTAAACAATTTAAATTATCCTAATAAAATGGGTAAAAATTGAATGAAAAGCAGAAAATCTGATTATTTTATTCACCCAACTTCAATCATTGAGGATAACGTAAAAATTGGAAAGGGAACTAAAATATGGCTTTTCTCTCACGTTCTCCCAAATTGCGAAATTGGCGAAAACTGTAACATCGGACAAAATGTAATGATAGGTCCAGATGTCAAAATTGGAAACCGCTGTAAGATCCAGAACAATGTTTCGGTTTACCCTGGCGTCACTCTAGAAGACGAAGTTTTTTGTGGTCCTTCTTGTGTTTTTACCAACGTAATTAATCCTCGAGCTTTTATTGAGAGAAAGGACGAATTTAAACCAACTTTAGTTAAAAAAGGAGCATCTATTGGGGCAAACGCCACTATCGTCTGTGGTCACACAATTGGCCGCTACGCATTAATTGGTGCCGGCGCAGTTGTTACTAAAGATGTACCTGATTATGCCTTAATGGTAGGCGTACCAGCAAAACAAATTGGCTGGGTTTGTCGTTGCGGAACAACTTTAAAAAAATCAAAAAAAATTTTAATCTGTCCTGCCTGCGGCAGCGCTTATCAGGTAAAAGAAAACCAATTAGCTTCCATTGAGGAAAAATAATGAATATTCCTTTTTTAGACCTTAAACGCCAATTCGATTTCATGAAAGATGAAGTCAAAGAATCTTTAGAGCATGCTTTGAACGAACAAAGATGGATTCTGGGTGGTGAGGTTACAGAATTAGAAACCAAAGTCGCTAAATATGTTGGTGCTAAGGAAGCAGTTGGAGTAAACTCGGGCACAGATGCTTTAGTGATTGCCCTCAGAGCCATTGCTTTAAAAAGAAAAGGCAAGCAATATTTTGATAGAAAAGACGAGGTTATCACTCCTTCTTTCACCTTCACTGCTACTGGTGAAGCAATCGTTAGAGCTGGCGCTACGCCTGTTTTTGTTGACATTGAACCTAAAACTTTCAATCTTGACCCTGAAAAAGTTAAACAAGCCGTTAACTCTCAAACCGTTGGCATTCTACCCGTTCATCTTTTTGGGCAAACAGCTGATATGGATAAAATTCTCCAAATTGCCCAGGAAAACTCTTTGTTTGTTGTCGAAGATGTTGCCCAAGCTTTCGGTGCCCGTTGGAATGGAAAGGTTGCGGGTTCAATAGGAGATGTCGGTTGTCACAGCTTCTTTCCGAGTAAAAACCTGGGTGGTTATGGTGATGGAGGGATGATAACAACCAACGATCCCGAAATTGCTAACTACGCTCGCTGGCTGAGAGCTCATGGAGGAAAAGACAAATATAATGTGGACTTTATTGGCTACAACTCTCGCCTGGACACAATTCAAGCGGTAATTTTGTTAGTACGGTTAAAATACCTGGATTATTTTATCGAAAAAAGAAGGACCCTTGCTTCTTATTATCAAAAATCTCTAAAGGAAATAGGTTCTTTAGTTCTGCCCATAGAGATGGAAAAAGCATTTCACACTTATAATCAATATACAGTAAGAGTAAAAAATAATCTTCGAGACGCTTTCAAAAAAACTCTTGAAGCAAAAGGGATTCCAACCATGATTTACTATCCTGTTCCGCTTCACCAAATGAAAGTCTTCCAAAACATCGCAAAAAACGCTCAAGAGCTTTGCGAAACAGAAAAAGCGGCAAAAGAAGTCTTAAGCTTGCCAGTCGAGCCACTATTAAACGAAATTGAAAAAGAATTAATAGTAAAAAAACTGAAAGAAGTTGCTTTTGATCTTCAAAGCTAAAATTTTCCATCTTAATTTGTTTTTTGCTAAATAATGGAAAACAACTTCATAAAGATAAACAAAATTTTACCCAGAGGAAGTTTCCGCCGAAATGTAGTTACTTTAATGAGCGGGGCAGCTCTGGCTCAGTTTATCACTCTTGCCACCTATCCAATAATTTCCCGACTTTACACCCCAAAAGACTTCGGTTTTTTTGGCCTTTTCACCTCTTTAGCTTTAATTCTTTCCTCGATTTCTGCTTTACGTTATGAGCAAGCAATTCTTTTGCCAAAAGAAGATGAAGACGGAGTAAAACTCACAAAAGCGGCTTCGTTAATCGTTATTTCTTTTTCGCTTTTCACCTTCTTAATTTTGATTTTTTTCAAAAACCAAGTTGCCCAACTTTTAAAAGCCCCTTCTTTTTCCAACATTCTTCTTTTATTGCCCTTATCTGTTCTGGCTCTTGGTCTATATCAAGTTCTAAACTATTGGGCCAGCCGAAAAAAACAATTTAAAATTCTTGCAACTTCTCGATTTGCCCAATCATTTGCCTCATCAGCTTATCAAGTACCAGCTGGGTTTTTTTCCGCCACTCCATTCAACCTAACTTTTGGACAAATTCTCGGTCAAATAATCGCTTTTGTTAACTTGCTTAATTATGTTTTAAAAAGAGAAAAAAAGATTTTTTTCAAACATTTTCCTCTTGACGACTATCAAAAATTGCTGTCCAAGTATCGCGAATTTCCTTTTTATGCCACCTTTGCTACTTTTATTTTAAATCTTTCCACTCAGCTGCCAACTGTTCTATTGTTTCAGTTCTTTACTGCTCAAACTGTTGGATTTTTTGCCGTAAGCCAGAAAATTATTACCTTGCCAACCACTTTAATTTCTAACACAACTTCTCAGGTATACTACCAGGAAGCGTCTAAGCAGTATCATCTGGATAAAAGCAAGCTTCAAAACTCTTTTTTAAAAACTTTTAGCTTTCTCTTTTTAATAGGCTTAATTTTCTCAATTTTACTACTTTTTGGTCCAGCAATTTTTCATTTTTTTCTCGGCGAAAAGTGGTTAGAGGCTGGCACTTTTGCCCGATATATGGCAATTTACCTCGCTGTTCAATTTGGTGCATCGGCAGTCTCCCCAATTCTAAATGTTTTGCGCAAACAAAATGTTAATCTTTACTGGCAAGCATTCAGGTTTATTTTCACATCAGGAAGTATTATCATTGGCGGCTTTTATCAAAGCCCTCGTTTATCAATTTTGCTATTTAGTGTGGCCAATTTAATCAGCTACATTGCTCTATTTGCTTTAATGTCTTATTATTTAAGAAAAGAATGCACTACTACCTTAGCCAATTGAAAATAAATTTTGAGTTTTATAGCTTTAATAAGGAAAGCATAAATGCATCTACTTAATAATCTTTTTTTATTAGCCTATCTCTCAATTTTAGCTCTCTCTTTTTTTCTTTATCGCCTGACAATTAAAGATGTTACTAAGCCTTCCGTAATTACTTTTGTTTATTTTTTTTACCTTTTTTTCGCCTACCTTGGTATTCCTATTCTGTATTACAGAAAAATTCCTTACTATGTAGAAATCGAAGTAGTAAACAAAACCACTATCTGGCTGATGTTACTTTCTTCAGGCGGTTCATTGCTTTTTTTACTTTTAGGTGCTTTTATTACCAAATTAGTTATAAATAAACTTCACAACTTACCAACCAAACCAGAAAAAGAAAAAAATACCTTAATTTTTCTACCTCTATTTTTATTCTTCTTATCAACTATCATTCTATTTTTTTACTTAATTTCACTGGAAAGCATACCTTTAATTGAAGCGATTAAGGGTTTGAGCCGTGAGGAAATATATCAAGCTCGTTTTCTTGCAACTGCCGGCTCGGAACTAAAATACAACTGGATTTCCTTTTTTATTCATCAATGTCTTCCATTTATCTCTTTCTTATTTTTTGGTAACTACCTTTTGAGCGGAAAGAAAAATCATTTGAGTTTGTTTCTTTTTTCACTTCCAGTAACCATCATGGCTCAAGTTGTTGAAGCTCAAAAAGCCCCCGTAGTTTTATTCTTAGTCGGCTTGTTTTTGGTTGCTTGGTACACCGGAAAGATTAATTTAAACTCTAAAGCTATTCTCTTGCTTAGTTTAATTTCTCTTACTATCTTGTTTTTTTTGTATTCTTTATTTATGCCAAGTTCCTCTTGGTTGCAAAACCTAGCCAATCCTATCCGAAGAGCTACTGTCAGCCAGATTGCCTCAAGCTACTTTTACCTTGAGTATTTCCCCAAAGAAAAATCATTTCTCCTTGGTCGCTCCTTCCCCAATCCAAAAAGTATTTTTCCTTACGAAAACTACCCACTATCTGTTAAAATGATGGATTTTTTGAATCCAGCTCTGGCTGACAAAGGTCAATCGGGAAGTGCCAACACAGTTTTTTGGGCTGAAATCTACGCTAACTTTGGATTTTTACCAATCCCCTTTGTTTCTTTTCTTATTGGAGCTTTGCTTTATTTTGTTGAATTCTTTTTTAAAGCTGGCAAGCTGAGCCCTTTAAAAGTTGCTTTTTTTGCCTGGGCAACTTTGTTTATTTCTCGTCTTAGCCTGACTTCACTCAGCACTATGATTTTGACTCCACCTCTTTTTGGAATAATTTTTATAACTTTGCTATTTCAAGTATATTTAGTTTTTAAAAAAATTTTGCTAACCTACCAGAGAAATTAATATGACAAAACAAATTAAAGTTATACATATTGTCTTAAACCCGTTTACTTTTGATTCTCGAGTTCAGAAAGAAGTAAACAGCTTGAAAAAAGCCGGTTATCAAATCTTTGTTTTTGCCTTGCAAGAGAAGGAATTTTTAGAAGAAGAACCTGGCAATCCTCACATCAGACGCTTTAAGCTAAAAACTCGCCCTTGGCCAAAAAAGAAATTCTTTCAGGCTTTTAAATATCTTGAACTAATTTACCTCGCAACAAAAGAAGCCAAAAAAATCAAACCTCAAATAGTTCACGCTCATGACCTTAACGCTTTACCTATTGGTTTTCTTATTTCAATTAGGCACAAGATACCTTTAATATATGATGCCCACGAGTTCGAAACTGAGCGCGAAAAAATTAGAAACAATTTTTTAAAAAAAATTTTAAGAATACTCGAGGGATTTTTAATTAGAAAAGCTTACCGTGCTATAACCGTAAGCCAACCAATTGCCGAAGCATATGAGAAAATGTACAAAATAAGACCAAAACTTATCCTCAACTGTCCAAATTTTCAAGAAATCCAGCCAAATAAAGATTTTCGAAAAAAAGTTAACTTGCCCTTAAACAAAAAAATATTTATCTATCAAGGGTTATTAGCTCCTGGCCGAGGAGTTGAAATCTTAATTCAAGTTTTTAAAGAACTTAAAAACGAAAATGTCGCATTATTATTTATGGGATACGGAACTTTAGAAGAGAAAGTTAGAAAAGCTAGTCAGGAAAACCCAGAAATAATTTTCTTTAGAGGTCCTGTGCCGAGTGACCAGCTCACTAATTACACCGCTTCAGCCGACTTCGGCCTTTCAATAATTGAAAATATCAGCTTAACTAAACAATATGCTTTACCAAACAAGCTTTTTCAATACTTTATGGCAGGGCTTCCAGTAATCGCAAGCAACATTCCAGAACAAAAAAGAATCGTTGAAGAGTTTAACTGTGGCCTGGTTGTTGACCTTAAAAACAAAGAAGAAATTAAAGCAGCCATACTAAAACTGGCTAATTCTGACACCACTTTTTACCGCCAGCAAGCATTAAAAGCAGCAAAAATCTATAACTGGGAAAGAGAAGAAAAGAAACTATTAAAAATATACGAAGAGGCTTTAAAGGAGGCAAAAAGTTAACTTAGAAAATATGAAGCAAAAAGTTTGTGTCTTAACAACCGTTCATTCCCCTTTTGACATGAGGATTTATCATAAAGAAATTCACTCTTTGCTAAAAGCAGGCTACCAAATCACCCTTGTTGCTCCAACTGAAAAAGGGCTTACTAAAAAAAACTTCAAACTGGTCCCTTTAATGAAGCACTCATCAGTTTTAAAGAGAATCTTTTTAAGCAATTTCCAACCTCTCAGCTTAGCTTTGAAATCAAAAAGTGATGTATATCACTTTCACGACCCCGAGCTAATTTTTGTCGGTTTAACCCTAAAAGTCCTTGGTAAAAAAGTTATCTACGACGTTCACGAAGACTACGAAACTGCAATTCTTTCAAAAACGTATCTAAAACCACCAATAAGAAAAGTTGTTTCTTTTATTTTCAATCTTTTTGAGAAAAACCTTAGCCGCTTTTTTGACGCCATTATAGTTCCTTCTGAGAATATTAAAGCTAAATTTTGCCTTTACAACCCACGAACCGTTTTGGTCAGAAATTATCCCTGGTTAAAAGATTTTAAAGATATTAACTTTGAAACTAACAGAGAATCAACATCTTTTAAATTAATATACGTTGGGAGTCTCACTCGAATAAGGGGAATAAAAGAAATAGTCCAATCCCTCGAATTACTACCCGACGATGTCAATTTAATTTTGGCTGGAAAATTTCATTCAAAAAAATTCGAAAAAGAAATTTTATCTTTGCCAGCTTTTAAAAAAGTTACTTATCTTGGCCAGATACCGCCAGAAAAAGTGGGTTCATTACTTTCTTCTGCCAATGTTGGTTTGGTGACTTTATATCCAAAATCCAATTACTTAGAAGCTCTTCCCACCAAGCTTTTCGAATACATGGCAGCTGGTTTACCAGTAATCGTGTCCAACTTTCCTGAATACAAAAAAATGATAAAAAAAGGCGGCTTTGGGCTGGTTGTTGACCCAAAAAAACCCGAAGAAATTGCCACTGCGGTAAAGATTCTCAAAGAGCAGCCCGAACTAAGAAAGGAAATGGGGAAAAGAGGGCGTGAAGCCTTCTTGAATAAATACAACTTTGAACTGGAAGAAAAAAAGTTATTGAAGCTCTACCAAGAATTGATTGGTTGACTTTTTGCTTTTAACCTCTTTTCTGCTATTTCTTCCAGATAAGAAGCAAAATCCTGGTAAACTTTCTCGGCTTCAAACTTTTCTTTAAACAAATTTAAAGCATTTTTCGACATCTTTAAATATCTTTCACGATCTTTTAACAGCAGTTTAATATGGGAAACAAGCTCGTCAATATTTCCTGGTGAGTAATAAAAACCAACTTGATGTTTTTCGCACATCTCTTTAAGTTCGCCATCAAAAGCAGAAATTACAGGCAAACCAGCCGAAAAATAGGCAAAAGCTTTATTAGGTAAAAAATAAGACTTTTGGGGAGTAGTGCAAACTCCAACATTTGAATAATTAAGCAAGGTGGCAAGTTCCTTTTGATCAAGCCAGCCAGGCATTGCTACATTAAACAAACCTTCAGCCTCCTTCCGTATTCTCTCCCAACACTCCCCTTTTCCGGCCAAAACAAAAAAAACCTGTTCATTTTGAAGCTTCTTTGCGCAATCAATTAAAATTGTCGGGTCATGATAGTAATTAAAGGTTCCTTGATAGAGAACAATAAATTTATTTTTTATATTATTTAACCATTGGGGGATCTCATTTTCTTTTAAGGGTTGTTTCTGCTGATAACCAAGATAAAAAACCCTATCTGCTTCGTTTCTTTTTCGTCGAATATATTTATTTAAAGCCCAGTTTAAAAGTTCCTCGCTGATCGCTGTTATCCCGTCAGCCAACTGAAAGGCCCTTTTTATTATCTTAAAGTCTTTAGAAAGAGCAAGCCGGGCTAAAAACTTAAGCGGAGTAGGAATGTGGTCAAAAAAAATATCGGGCCACTGATCACGAATATCCACTATAACCGGTATGTTATTTTCTCTGGCGAAAATAACGGCTTCCAAAGCAAGGTCGTAAGCAGGCGTTGAAGCAACAACGAGGTCTGGCTTCTTCTCTTTCAAAGCTAATCTTTTAAACTTCTTAGAAATCAATCGAGCATCAAGCCAACGAGAAAAAGAGATGTTTTTCTTATAACCCCAACCTTTTAAAGCTTTAACCTTAACCCCGTTGTAAAGCTCAAAATCAGTGTCCTTTTCAAAATGCCACTTTTTATTGAAGTGGTCGAAAGCACTTGTCCACCAAAAAACTTGATGGCCTCTCTTAATTAAAGCTTCAGCCAGCATTGCCGTTCGCATCTTGCTACTTTCTTTTTGAAACGGAATTATTTCGCCAATCTTTACCAACCAAATATTCATCTTAAGCAATCAGCCCAGGAGGAGTTATTCGATAACGCCAAGACGGCACTTTTTGGGAACAAACCGCATAAAAATTTCTTTACCGGTCTCAGCTGATTCATAAATAGCATTAATTAACTCAATTGATTTGCGACCTTCAAGACCATCTACCAAACCACGCCTTCCTGATTTTAAGCTAGATATAACATCTTTGAAGTATTCAGTATGGTTCCAGGCGAGCTCATTTGGTACTTTTGACCAAGACTCCCAAATATCAGCATCCATCGGGTGGGGTTCAGAAAAATTCCAAGTTTTAAGTTCGTTCATAAAGAATCCGCCAATCTCAACTGCTGCTTTTTCTCCCAGAACACTAATCGAGCCTTCTAGGTCAACTGGACGAGTGGCTGTTGTAGCCTCAATTAGCCCTAAAGCCCCATTTTTAAACTTTAAAATAGCAACTGCTGTGTCTTCTGCTTCAATATCGACTAAACGAGTAGCAACTTTAGCCATTACGCTTTCTACCTCGCCCATCATCCAAATTAACGCATCGATATGATGACTTGCCTGATTAGCTAAAACTCCCCCGTCGTAAGCCCAGGTTCCCCGCCAGCTTGCGGCATCATAATAACTCTGAGTGCGGCACCACCTGACCCTTACCGTACCTAATACAAGTTTGCCAAACCGCCCACTTTCAAGAGCTTCCTTTAGCTTTGCCACTGGTGGGTTGAAGCGATTTTGTTGAACAACAAAAAGCTTTAAACCTTTTTTATCGCACTCTTCAAGAATTTTATCAATCTGGTCAAGCCTTAAAGCTAGTGGTTTTTCGACTACGAAATTTTTTTTGTATTTAATTAAATTAAGGATAGTATCAGCATGAACCCCGGAAGGAGTTAATATATCAAAAACTTCAGGTTGCGCTTTTTCTACCAAATCTTCAATAGTTTCATAAGCTGTCAAAGAATATTTAGCGGCAAACTCTTTTGCTTTACTAAAATCAATATCATAAACTCCTACAATTTCTGCTTCCCATAACCGGCTTAAAGCAACTGCGTGCTTATTGGCAATTTGTCCGCAACCAATTAAAGCAAATCTTATCTTTTCTCCCATATCTGATATCTTTCTACAGCCTCTCCTCGACAAAAAATTTGATTTGCTCTGCAACATAATCAACTTGCTCTAAAGTGATATCTCCAAACATTGGCAAACTAACTATTCGGTCTTTTAAGTAATTAGCCACCGGGAAATCTTCGGGCTTGTGATTCAAGTAAGAATATGCCTGGAGAAAAGGCAGAGGTATGGGATAATGAATTCCAGTTGAAACCTCTCTTTCGCTTAAAAACTGGCGTAACTCATCTCTTTTTTCCACTTGAATTACATAAAGGTGATAGACATGCCTAACCTCTGGCAAAACAAAAGGTGTTACAACTAAACCAGTAAGTTTCTCGTCATATCTCTTTGCTGCTTCTCTTCGCCTTTCTGTCCATTTTTCCAAATACTTTAATTTGACATTCAATATGGCTGCCTGCAAACCATCAAGGCGACTGTTAACTCCCTCAAATTCGTGATTATATTTACTAAGCCGACCATGATTAGCAAATTTCTTAACTTTTTCAGCAAGCTCATCATTATTAGTTACTACAGCACCAGCATCACCGTAGGCGCCAAGATTTTTCCCTGGATAAAAACTAAAACATGCACAATCTCCAAAGGTTCCTATTTTCCTGCCTTTATATTCTGCTCCGTGAGCCTGAGCAGCATCCTCAATCACGTAAAGAGAGTATTTCCGAGCGATTTCCAAAATTTTGTCCATATCGGCCGGCTGACCATAAAGATGGACAGGAATTATAGCTTTAGTTTTGTCAGTTATCGCCTGTTCTATTTTATTAACGTCAATGTTATAAGTTTTTTCATCACAATCAACAAAGACAACCCTTGCTCTAGCGTTAGTTATTGCTTCTGAAGTTGCAACAAAAGAGTTGGCAACCGTTATTACCTCATCACCGGCACCAATACCCAGAGCTTTCAAAGCAATAAAAAGAGCATCAGTGCCATTACCCACGCCAACACAATGTTTTGCTCCAATATAGGCTGCAAAGCTGTGTTCAAATTCCTGAACGTGTTTACCACCAATGAAAGCTGAATTTTCAATAACCTGAGCTATTGCTTGGTCAATCTCACCTTTAATAGAATTATACTGAGCTTTAAGGTCAACAAAAGGAACTTTCAACTTACCCCCTTAAATTAAAACCATCGTAATCTTGAAAAAACTAAAAAATTATAACATAATGCGTTGCGCAAAAGTTCAGTTTAGTCTTTGAAAAAATTCGAAACAAAGAAGTTTAGTCAATCTTAAAAGTGCCATGCTTCCTAAAATGAGCGACTAAGCCACCATCTTGAAGGATTTTCCGCATAATATCAGGATAAGGTGGAAACTCAAGTTCAAAACTGCGAGTTAAATTCCTAACAACACCCTTCTCTAAATCAACTTCAATTTCATCACCATTTTCAAAACTGTCAGTATCTATTTCGATTAAAGGTAATCCAACATTTATAGAATTGCGATAAAAAATTCGAGCAAAAGACTTAGCCAAAACCGCGGCAATATCAGCATGTTTTATCGCCAGTGGTGCTTGTTCGCGCGATGAACCGCAGCCAAAATTTTTGCCAGCAACAATAAAATCTCCAGGCTTTATTCGCTTGTAAAAGTCAGGATCAATATCCTCCATCACGTGAGTTGCAAGCTCTTTTAGGTCAAGTGTTTTAAACTTATAGCGACCGGAAATAATGTAATCAGTGTTTATATCATCGCCAAACTTATGGACTCTTCCTCTTAAAACCACTCTT
>FMSI01022316.1_pt1 | contig 18476 bp, 15 predicted proteins | sample 1504471 | NCBI WGS metagenome assembly FMSI01 (sample SAMEA4475357, study PRJEB15587) | soil metagenome | biome: Soil; feature: Field | place: India | collected 2015-03-11 | depth 0 m
CTCCGCGGTACCCAGGTGCGGGTACTGGTAGAGGAGCCGCAGCCAGCGCGTGACTGGAATGACCTTCGAGCCCTCTTGGTATCCTCCGCGCTTCCTCCACAGGTGCGTCAGCGGGCGCTGGCTGTTTTTCAGCGCCTGGCTGAGGCGGAGGCGCATGTCCATGGGGTGCCGGTTGAGCAGGTGCACTTTCATGAAGTGGGTGCTGTCGACTCGATCGTTGACATTGTCGGGGTCATCTGGGGGTTTGAACTTCTTGGGGTAGAGGAGATCGCCTGTGGGCCGTTGCCCATGAGTCGTGGCTGGGTAGAGACGGCACATGGTCGATTGCCGGTTCCAGCTCCCGCGACCGCCGCGCTTCTGGCTAGCGCGGCGGTGCCAACGGTGCCAATTGACATCGACGCCGAGCTTGTGACCCCGACTGGCGCAGCACTTCTGGTGACACTGGCGCGTTTCCAATGGCCGCCCTTCCGCCCGGAACGTGTCGGCTATGGATTTGGCGCGCGCGAGCTCCCCTGGCCCAATGCTCTACGGCTTTGGCTCGGTGAAGCATCGGTTGTGCCGCCGCGTCCAGATGAGGCTGAGTTGTTGCTTCAGACGAACCTGGACGACATGAACCCGCAGTTTGTGGAGCCACTTGTGGATCGCTTGTTTGCGGCCGGCGCACTGGACGTCTACCTCACTCCGATCGTGATGAAGCGGTCGCGGCCCGCAGTCGAAGTCAACGTCATCTGTCGGGCAACCGATCGGCCGGAGCTCGAGCGCATCTTGTTTGAGCACTCCACGACCTTTGGTGTGCGAGCGTTGCCGATCGAGCGAAGGAAACTTGAACGTCGCCTTGTCTCGATTGCGACGCGCTGGGGTGAAGTATCTGTCAAACTTAAGATCTTCGGCGAACGTGTTGTGGACGCCGTCCCGGAGTACCGAGATTGTCTCGCTATCCACCAGAGGACTGGTCTTCCCATCCACGAGATTTGGAGCGAGGCGCGCCGGCTCGCTGAGCCATTGATTGGCCAGCGTGTGCCTCCAGAGGATCTCACAGCCCGCGAGTAGGAATCGTGGCCGCGCAGCAGCTCTTGTGTTTCTGGTGATTTTTGCTATAGCTAAGAACAACATTATTCATGACGAAGACTCATCTGGAAGGGGAGGTCTATGCTCGACTGGCTTTTGTCCCTCAATCCGCTGGTTCAGGCGCTGCTAGGTGGATTTCTCACCTGGGGTGCGACCGCGCTCGCTGCGGCGGTCGTGCTAGCCCGTCGAGAAATCGCACGCTGGCTTTTGGACGCGATGCTGGGGTTTGCAGCTGGCGTGATGATTGCGGCGAGCATCTGGTCACTGCTTATTCCAGCCATGGAGGTGGCGGAGCAGAATGGGTCAATACCGTGGTTGCCAGCTACGATCGGATTAATCACCGGTGCGCTGGCGCTTCGTGTTATCGATCGGTTTTTGCCGCACCTGCACCTGTTCTTGCCGCGTGAGGCTGCCGAAGGTGTCTCGACCACTTGGCGCCGCACAACCCTCTTGATCCTGGCCATTACCCTACATAACGTTCCGGAAGGGCTTGCAGTCGGCGTTGCCTTCGGGGCCGCAGCACGAGTCATGGATCCTGCCTTGGCGCTTTCGCTGGCGAGCGGTGCGATTGCGCTGGCCATCGGGATTGCATTACAGAACGTTCCGGAGGGGCTGGCTATTGCGATGCCTCTCCGGCGAGAAGGGTTCAGCCCCTTCCGTTCCTTCTGGTATGGGCAGCTCTCGGCGATCGTTGAGCCGATCGCAGCGCTCCTTGGCGCAGCGGCTGTCCTGCTGGTTCAGCCGATCCTTCCCTACGCGCTCGCTTTCGCTGCCGGCGCGATGCTGTTCGTCGTAGTTGAAGAGCTTATTCCCGAGTCACAGGCTGGCGAACATGGAGATCTGGCGACCACTGGTACTATCTTGGGCTTCACCGTGATGATGATCCTTGATGTCGCGCTTGGATAAGTCACGCGAGCGCAACCCGTGTTAGGATGAGCTGCTCGGTCGATCACTTGGCAAGGGGGACGGAATGGGAACGGCGCATGACCTCGAGCAGCTCATCGCGGGTTTGACGTTAGAAGAAAAAATTGCGCTTCTGGCTGGTGACAGCCTCTGGACGGTGCCGGGGATACCGCGATTGGGCATTCGTCCGCTCAAGGTGAGCGATGGCCCTGCCGGGGTCCGGGGTAGCCGGATCGTACCAGCTGCGGCATTTCCGGCTCCTGTGCTTCTTGGCGCGACGTGGGACCCGGAGCTCGTGGAGCGGGTTGGGCAGGCGTTGGCCGAGGAGGCAGAGACCAAGGGGGCCCAGGTTGTCCTAGCACCAACGATCAACCTTCAGCGGACAGCGCTCGGTGGGCGAAACTTCGAGTGCTTTTCGGAAGACCCACACCTTACTGCGTGTTTGGCTGTCGCTTACGTCCGCGGCCTGCAGTCACGGGGAATCGGCGCTTGCATAAAACACTATGTTGCCAACGATCAAGAGTTCGAACGTCATACAGTATCAGTCGAGGTGGATGAGCGAACATTACGGGAGGTCTATTTGTTCCCCTTCGCGGTGGCGGTTGCCGAGGCTGACCCGTGGTGTGTGATGGCGGCCTACAACCGGGTCGGTGGTATTTACTGCAGCGAGCACTCCTGGCTCTTGACCACGATCCTTCGCGAGGAACTCGGATATCAAGGCGTTGTGATGTCGGACTGGTTCGCTACGCACAGCACCATTGAGGCGCTGCAGGCCGGATTGGACCTGGAGATGCCAGGGCCACCGCAGTGGCGGGGAGACAAGCTCCGGGAGGCGGTGGAACGTGGCGAGGTGGCGCTTGAGGTCATCGAGCGAAGCGCGCGCCGAGTGTTAATGCTCTACCAACGTGCTGGGCGGTTCGCTCCAGGGCCTGAGACGAGCGAAGAGCGCGCAGTTGATCGCCCAGAACACCGAGTGTTGATCCGGGAAGTGGGAGCATCTGGGATGGTGCTGCTGCGCAACGAGGGGATCTTGCCGCTGGATCTCTCGACCGTGAAGCGCGTGGCGGTGATCGGCCCGCATGCCAGAAGACCGGCCGTCGGCGGAGGCGGTAGTGCGTTTGTCCGTTCCCATCCTGTTGTGACACCGCTTGAAGCCTTGCGAGAGAGCGCGCCACAGTGTGAGTTTCTCGTCGAGGAGGGAGCTGCAATCTTCAAACTCATTCCGCCGCTGGAAGGGGAAGCTCTCGGCTCCGAGGGGGCGGAACTCGCATTCTTCGCAAATCCCGAGCTTGCAGGGGCACCGGTCGCTACGATTCGCGTGCGGACGACTGACCTGATCTGGCTCGGCGAGGTTGTCCCTGGTGTCGATGCCAGCGCTTTTTCCGCACGCCTGCGCGTCACTATGCGTCCCGAGGAGAGTGGTCGCTACGTGCTCGGTGCGACGGCGGTTGGGCAGGTACGGGTCCACCTCGATGGCACGTTGGTGCTCGATAACTGGACAGCGCCGCAACCCGGGAGGACCTACTTCGGGTTCGGGAGTGCTGAAGTGCGTGCTGCGGTCGACCTCGAGGCGGAAAGGGCATACGAAATCGTCGTCGAATACCGCAAGTTCCAGCCTGGTCTGCCGCTCGCTGGCTTCCGCTTCGGAGTGGTGCACGAGCTCAGCGATGAGGAACGGATTGCTCGGTCGGTACGGGCGGCGCAGCAGGCGGATCTTGCGCTCCTCTTCGTCGGACTGAGTCCAGAGTGGGAGAGCGAGGGCTTTGATCGGGAATCGTTCGACTTACCAGGAGCACAGAACGCGCTCGTCACGGCGGTCGCGGATGCGAATCCGAATACTGTTGTGGTGCTGACGGCAGGATCCCCGGTGAACCTGCCGTGGCTCGAGCGTATACGGGCGCTGCTGTTGGCCTGGTATGCCGGTGAAGAAGTCGGTCATGCGGTGGTGGACGTTTTGACGGGAGTAAGGGAACCGGCTGGTCGCTTACCGTTTACCTACCCGCAGCGTCTTGAGGACACACCAGCCTTCCTGAATTATCCGGGCGAGTTCGGGCGGCTCCGGTACTGCGAGGGGCTGTTTATTGGCTACCGCTGGTATGACGCGCGGCAAATTGAGCCACTCTTTCCTTTCGGCTTTGGACTCGGCTACACGCGTTTCGCCTATCGTGACCTCGTGCTTGATCGGGAATCACTCGGCGGAGAGGAAAAGCTCACTGTCACGTGTACCGTCGAGAACGTTGGCGAGCGCGCGGGAAGCGAAGTGGTGCAGCTGTATCTCGCATTTCCGCCCGGCACGGTGCGCCGACCACTCAAGGAGCTCCGTGGATTCCGCCGGGTACATCTCATGCCGCAAGGATCGGCGAGCGTGTCGTTCACCGTGTCGCCACGCGATCTTGCCTATTTCGACGAGGCAGCTCGTGAGTGGGTCGCACCGCCCGGCGAGTATGAGGTCATGATTGGCGCGCATGCCCGTGACATTCGTTTGCGGGGGCGTTTCCTCCTGCGAGAGGAGCTCCGCTGGGACGCGGGTGGGCGCTTCCGCGGCGCCTGAGGTGCGTCGATGACAATTCGCTGCTCTGCTTCCGGTGAGGGGGAGGCGGATACCGTGGCCTCGGCCCGGGCATGTTCGTGGTGAAGCCGATGCGGCGATCCGTAAGGGATCTTCCTTCATGTTCATGAATGAAGAACGTGGTGGTTGAAAATCTTCATCGAATCCTCCTACGATCGGAACAGGTTCTGCGGTACCGTACGGGTTCCGTTCTTCGCAGCAGCGAAGGTTGTCGGAGGATGGGATGCACGAGGCGTTAAGTGAGCCGAGAACGGCACCGGTAGCTCAGCGAGATGTTGTCGTCCGGGTGAGGGACGTTGTCAAGCACTTCATGCACGGGCGACGGCAGCTGTGTGCTTTGGATCGGGTGGGCTTCGAGCTCCGTGAGGGACGTTTCCTCGTGATTGTCGGCCCCAGTGGCTGCGGTAAGACGACGTTGCTGCGGATCCTTGCAGGGCTTGAGCGGCAGGACAGCGGCGAGGTGTGGATGCGGCCGAGCCGTGACGGACATCCACCCTTTGCGATGGTCTTCCAGGAGCAGTCAGTCTTCCCATGGATGACGGTGCGCGAGAACGTTGCCTATGGCCTGCGGCTGCGCCGTGTCCGTGGCCGTGACATCGAGGAGCGGGCAGCACACTGGATCCGCAAGGTGGGACTTGCGGGATTCGAGCGCGCATATCCGCACCAACTTTCCGGTGGAATGAAGCAACGAGTCTCGATTGCCAGGGCGTTCGCGGTCGACCCCGATGTTCTCCTCATGGATGAGCCGTTTTCTGCACTCGATGAGCAGATGCGGACGATTCTGCAACAGGAAGTCTCGACACTCTGCGAGGAACAGCAGAAGACGGTGATTTTTGTGACGCACTCGATCGACGAGGCGATCACGCTTGGAGACGAAGTACTGGTGATGACGCACCGACCGGGCCAGGTGAAACGGCTGATTCCTATACCGTTCCCGCGGCCTCGTGACGTCGTCGAGGTGCGCGCTGATCCGCGCTATGGCGAGCTCTACGAGGAAATCTGGGGACTGATCGCCGAAGAGGTTCGACGCGGACCACGGGAGGCGTGACGATGGCTGAACAGGGAGCGACGCTGGAGCGGACGGGGGTGCAGCGACCCCGCTGGCTCCCGCAGGCAGGAGCCAAGACGGAGGCGGCGGTGCAAGTGCTGTCGCCGATTGCGCTGCTCCTGATCTGGGAAATTGCCGCACGTGCTGGCTGGGTCGACCAGCGGTTCTTCCCGGCACCAAGCGCGATTGTGCGGGCGTTCTGGGATGCAATCACTACTGGGGTGCTGCTCCATCACTTGAAGATCACTTTATGGCGCGTCCTGCTCGGGACGCTCATTGGTGGTGTGCCGGCAGTTCTGATCGGGTTAGCGATGGGGCTGTGGCGCTGGCTCCGCCTGACGCTTGACCCGATCATCGCGGCCACCTATCCCTTGCCGAAGAGCGCCCTCTTCCCGCTGTTGCTTTTGATCTTCGGACTCGGCGAAGGCTCAAAGGTTTCTATGGTCGCCATCGGGGTCTTCTACCTTGCGGTGACCAACGCGATGGAGGGAGTTCTGGCCATCAGCCCTGTGTATTTCGACGTGGCCAAGACGTTCGGGGCGCGACGCTGGGATGTGATCCGCACGGTGGCGCTGCCAGGAGCGATGCCGCTGGTGCTTGCTGGGCTGCGGCTCGGTGTTGGAACTGGACTAATCCTTGGTGTATTGGCAGAAATGCTGGGTGCTCGGGATGGGCTGGGGTACCTCCTGTGGAGCGCCTGGCAGACGTTCTCGGTGTCGTCACTCTGGGCCACGCTGTTTGTGACGGCAGTCCTGGGCTTTGCAAGCGTGCAACTTGTTGACTTCCTCCGCCGCGTGCTCGTGCCGTGGCAGCGGACAGCAGGACGTCGGTAGTCGGAGGGTCTCGTCGGAACCGTCGTCGCAGCTTTTTCGGCGGACGTGTTCAAACTGTCGTTCCTGTGGCCTTGTCGTGAGGAGGGGGAAATATGCGCCAGGTGATGACCCGTCGTGCGGTACTTCGGACAATTCTCGGCGCTACGACAGTCGCCGTTGGCAGCGGTTTGCTCGCTGCCTGCAGGGGCACTGCGGTGACGCCAACTGTAGCTAGCGGTGCAGCTGGTTCGACACCGACTGCGACGGCGGTGCCGTCGCCAGGCGTGACACCGACAGTGCAACCGACGCCGACACCCTCGCCGACTCCGACCCGCACGCCGACCGCTTTCAAGTTCGGCACGGCACGACAGATCGCGTCGCTCACAGCCTATATCGGAATTGAGAAGGGATTCTTCAAAGACGAGGGGATCGCGCTCGAGATCGCCGAGATCCAAACGCTTGGGCAGATGGTGCCGTTCCTGGGCACAGGCGAGATCCTGGCAGCAGGGGGTGCGCTTTCAGCGGCACTCTTCAATGCCATCCGTCAGGGAATCGGGCTCAAGGCTGTCGCTTGCCGAACAGCGTTGCTGCGTGGATTCACTTTTCACTGTCTCATGACGGCAAAGCAGCGCTACGACTCGGGTGCGATCCGGTCGCTCGCCGACCTACGGGGCAAGACGATTGCCAATACCAATGTCGAGGGGTTGGTGGCTTGGGAAAACGCCAAGATTCTCGCCAGTGCAGGCTTGACATTGAACGATGTGCAGCTGGTCGGGATGGCTGCCCCGGACATGCCGACGGCGCTGGCCAATGGTGCCGTCGATGCGGCGCTGTTGATCGAACCATACTGCGTGGTCGCTCGGCGGCTCGATGCTGGTGTCGCGCTGGTAGAAGGTGACGGGATTCGCGACCTGGTGGGCGTCGACGTGCCGATTGGTGTCGTGCTGTTCTCACCGAAGCTCCTTGCGGATCGGGAGCTCGCAGTCGCATGGCTCCGGGCGCACCTGCGCGCGGCCCGCTTCTATAACGATGCGCTGCGCGACCCGGCGCGCAAGAGCGAAGTGATCGATATCGCGAGCAAGTACTTGCCGATACAGGATCGCACGCTCTACGAGGAGATGATCTGGCCTGGTATCCCTGCCGACGGTCGGTTTGACCCGGCATTCGTCGACGAACTCCAGAAGTTCATGATCGAGCGAGGCGAGATCAAGGAAGCCCTACCGGTGGATCAGGTGGTCGACTTGAGCTTCCTTGAAGAGGCCTTGCGTACTCTCACGAGCGCGGCTTGAGGGATCGTAGTGTTGTCAGGTGAGGAGGAGGAAACGATGAGACTGGAGTCTCGCCGTCTGACGCGTCGCCGATTCGTGTTTGCACTTGGTGCCATGACTGCCGGAGGGCTTCTTGCTGCCTGCGGTGGAGCTGCAGCGACACCGACGCCAGCTGCGGCACCGACGCCAACCGCTTCTACGCGGCAGGAGACGACACCTACCCCCACTGCAGCCCCGGTGACCACGCCGACCGTTGCGCCAACGCCGACACCACGGCCAGCGGCGCGAAAGATGCGTGTCACCACGATCGGCGCAGTCTCGGACGCCGGGATCTACATCGCCATGGCTAAGGGATACTTTGCCGAGGTTGGAATCGAAATTGAGCTGGACACTGCGGCGCGAACAGCCGGTGAAACAATTCCGCTGCTCAGTACTGGCCAGCTAGATATTTCTGGTGGGTCGTTCTCGGCAGCGCATGCCAACGCAGTTGCGCAAGGGATTCGCGTCCCAGCTGTCGCGACGAAAGGCAGCTTGAGCAAGGGATTCGGATTCCACGCCATTGGTGTGCCGAAGCAGGCCTACGAGCGAGGCGATATTCGTTCGGTCGCCGACTTGCGCGGCAAGAAGTTCGCAGTCACCAACGACTCGGGGATGGACATCCTGGAAGCGGAGCGGGTGTTGGCGAGCGGAGGGCTCACGCTCGATGACGTGGAACTCGTCGTCATGCGCGTGCCCGATATGCCTGCCGCTCTCCAGAACGAAGCGATCCACGCCGCAGAACTCGTCGAGCCGACTGCAACGATTGCCATCGATCAGCAAGGTGTGGCAGTTGCCCTTCTGCGCGGTGATTCGCTGGTCCAGGTCATCGGCGACGACTTTCCGATTGCAGGCATCTTCTACGGCCCACACGTCGCCAACGACCGAGCACTCGCAGTGGCCTGGATGGTTGCGTACCTCCGCGGGCTTCGCTTCTATAACGAGGCGGTGACGTCTGCCGATCGCCGACAGGAGGTAGTCGAAATCCTCAAGCAATACACACCGCTCAAGAACGACGAGCTTTATCAAAAGATGGTCTGGCCGGGGCTGCGGCCGGACGGGCGCTTCGATACCAGCTACCTCGAGGCGGTGCAGGACATTTGGCTCCGTCGCAAGAGCATCCAGCAGAAGGTGCCAGTCGAGCAGCTCGTCGATTTCAGTTTCTTGGAGGAAGCGGCCAAGCAGCTCTAAGACGATTGCGCAAGGAGCGAGGCAGGAAGCAAAGGAGGGCAAGCGGGTGCTCAAGATCGACGTGTTTTGTCACATCTTTCCACCACGCTACTGGCAAGCTATGACGGAGCAAATTGCGGGATCAGCCTATATGCAGAAGCGTGTGCGGGGTATCCAGGCCCTGCACGATCTGGATCATCGGTTTCGACTGATGGAGCCATACGAGGGATACGTCCAAGTGATCTCGCTCGCTGCTCCACCCCTCGAAGCGCTCGGAGAGCCAGCACAGGCGCGCGAGCTTGCGCGCCTGGCCAACGAAGGAATGGCGGAGCTCTGTCACAAGTACCCCGATCGCTTCGTTGGATTTGTGGCGTCGCTTCCCATGAATGACCCCGATGCGGCGGTCGAGGAGGCGCGCTATGCAATCGACGAACTCGGAGCGACGGGCGTGCAAATCTATACGAATGTCAATGGGGCACCACTCGACCAGCCAATCTACGAGCCGCTCTTTGCCTTTATGGCCCAGCGGGACTTGCCAATCTGGGTACATCCCTCTCGCGAACCTGAAGTCGCTGACTACCGCACGGAAGATCGCTCGAAGTACGACATTTGGTGGTGCTTCGGGTGGCCGTACGAGACGAGTGTCTTCATGGCACGCATGGTCTTCTGGGGGCTCTTCGATCGCTATCCGAACATCAAGATCGTCACCCATCACATGGGTGGGATGGTGCCCTACTTCGAGGGACGTGTCGGCTGGGGGCTCGACTCGCTAGGCAAGCGAACAGACGACCCTGAGGATCTCGCAGCGCGGGAGCGACTCCGCGAGCGACCGTATGAGTACTTCCGGCGTTTCTATGCAGATACAGCGCTTTTCGGTGCGCTTCCTGCGACCGAGTGCGGGCTCGCGTTCTTCGGGGCCGAGCGTGTCCTCTTCGCGACTGACTTTCCCTTCGATCCGCGTGGGGGTGGCTTGTTCATCGGCGAGACGATTCGTGTTGTCGAGAACATCACAGCGTCGCGTGAGGACAAAGAGCGGATCTTCTTCGGCAATGCACAGCGCCTTTTGCGCCTGCGTCTTCCCACATAGCGGCGGGGTGGTCGCATTGGGTGGTTCATGCCAGCCCGTATGCGTTCCCAACGGAAGGGGACAGCGATGGGTCCATACCGTTTCATGGAACCCTTCTACCGTCCGGAAACCTTAGGCATCCGCGGCCCCGCACCGAGTCGCACTGTGGAGGGCGATATTCTGATCGAACGAGACGTGGCAATCCTATTGCGGGATGGTACACGCATCTACGCGGATGTTTTCCGGCCGGCGTCGGGTGATCCAGTGCCTGCCCTGTTGGCGTGGGGACCGTACGGGAAACATGAGGGAACACTGCAGTACTTGGTCCGTGCGTTTCCCGCAGCTGGTGTGCGCGAGGAGGACGTCGGGCCCTATGCGATGTTCGAGGGGCCGGATCCGCACTTCTGGGTACCGCAAGGGTATGCGGTCGTGAACGTGAATCCTCGCGGGGTCTGGTATTCCGAAGGGGTGGCCACGTTCATCTCAGAACAGGAAGCGCAGGACTGTTACGACACAATCGAGTGGATCGCGCGGCAGCCGTGGTGCACAGGCCGTGTCGGCATGACGGGTGTCTCGTATCTTGCCAATATCCAGTGGCGTGTCGCAGCCCTGGAACCCCCGCATCTGGCGGCGATCAATCCCTGGGAGGGGTGGTCCGATACGTATCGCGAGTTTGCCTTTCACGGTGGCATTCCAGAGACGTGGTTTTGGCCGTATTGGACGTTGCAACGTCTTCCGGTCGGCTTACACCTGGTGGAGGATCTATTCACCGAGACCCAGGAGCATCCCCTGTTCGATGCCTTCTGGGCATCCAAAGCGGCCGCACTCGAACGCATCCGTATTCCCGCGTACGTTGTTGCCAGCTGGACGGATCATGGACTGCACACGCGTGGAACGCTTGAGGGATTCAAGCGAATTCGTTCTCAACAGAAATGGCTTGAAGTACACGGCGAGAAGAAATGGGCGTACTACTATCGCCTGGAAAGCCGCCTGCGCCAGCTTGCCTTCTTCGAGAAATTCTTGAAAGGACGCGCGACCGAAGTAGATGAATGGCCGGCTGTCCGGGCGTTCATCCGGGCAAAGGGAACCACAGGTGAATGGCGTGCGTTCGAGGCATGGCCAATTCCCGAGACAAGAGCATACCGCCTGTTTCTCGACGTCGAACGCGGGCTCCTCACAGAGCGGCAACCAAGTGAAGTCCTGACACGCTGGTATCTCGCGACAAGTGGGGGTGTCGACCGGCGACGGCAGCCGCTTGGACGCCTTGTTTGCGACTACCGTTTCAATGAGCCGGTAGAGCTGGTTGGGCCGATGCGACTGCACCTCTGGGTGGCTGCACTCGATAGTGACGATGCCGATCTCTTTGTCGGGATCCAGAAGCTGGACCGCGATGGCCAGCTCGTCACCTTCCCGCACTATGCCCAGTACGACGATGGCCCTGTGGCGCTCGGCTGGCTACGGGCCTCACACCGCGCGCTCGACCCGGTGCGCTCAACGGAGCTCCAGCCGTTTCACCGACACGAACAGGAAGAGAAGCTGCGGCCTGGTGAACCAGTCGCAGTCGATATCGAAATCTGGCCCTCGGGAACGCGGTTCGAGGCGGGTGAGACTTTGCGCCTCATTGTCCAAGGACGCGATATCCAGGAGTACCCACCGGGACGGGTTTACGCGCGGCACGAAGCCACGGTTAATCGAGGACGGCATCTTGTGCTCAGTGGTGGCCCATACGACTCATATCTTGTTGTGCCGGTTGTTGTACGGGGCTGAACTTGTCAAAGCAGCCTGATTATGGGCAATCTGACCGTCTATCGGATGGTTGGGCTTCGTTGCAGCCACTGGCGGCACCTTACGGGGTGTACCTGCCGCGGTGCGTAGGCTCGGTCGAGGAAGGCGGTGGAAGTTAGACAATGCACTGCGTCGCCACGAGCGGTAGTCGCTCCGATGGAGCCGACCAAGATCCTCCCTGACACCCGCTCGAGAGTTCAGCAGGGAGAATGAGCCCGAATATGGCAGCGAGAAAGGGTCGAGAAACTGAGATCACGGCTTATCCGTCCGAGGTGGGCTGAGGCGGCGGGTCAGGTTCTTCCAGAAGGCCGAGGCTGTCTTCAGGGCGGAGTTCGTAAAACGCCAGGCGCAAGCGGCCTGGTGGCGTACCGAGGACTGTCCGGAAGATTTCGACTGCTTCTCGTGCAAATGCCCGCTTTTGCTCGAGCATGAGCGGCTCCGCACGCGCGACTATGATCTCCAACATCGGCATCTGACATACCCTCCGGTGCGCGATGGCGAAGTGCCCCCTCACTGGGGGTGGCAGATTTCACTGTAGCGCAACTGGGCGCAGGAGGAAAGCCGCCCGCTCACCCGTTTTTGTGCGGGTGAGCGGGCCAGCGTTCACACTGGAGCACTCAGTCGTCGGCGCGGGCGGGCTCGGCAGCCTCAACCGGCGGCGTGCCATAGATGAAGAACTCGGCCGGCAAGGGCGAACCGAACCAGATGATTCCCTTGTCGAGCTCTTCTTCGCGCCAGGTGATCGGTTGCCAGGCGGGATCGAAGATCAAGTATCCGGCGTCGCCGAAGAGTTCCACACGATTGCCACCTGGCTCGATGACATACATGAAGTATGCCTGGGAGATGCCGTGCTTCCCGGGGCCAGCCTCAATCTTAATCCCAACCTCACTGAAGATGTCGGCGATATCGGAGAGATGCTGGACGTAACCGTACCAATAGCAGACGTGATGGAGGCGTCCCTTGCCACCCGCCTGGTCCATCATAAACGCGATCTCGTGGACCAGCGGACTGACCGAGAGCCACGCGCCTGCCTCACGACCGTTGTTGAGGATGATATGTTCCCGCAGGCGGAAGCCGAGCACATCCATCAGGAACTGCTTGTTCTGGGTTACGTCACTGGCCAGGAGATTCACGTGGTCAATACGGCGCACGGGAACGCCGCGCAGTGGCCGACGCTGGGGGCGGTTCAGAAGCTTTGTCTTTGCCTCAGCGGGTGTCTTGTAGTACTCGACGTCCCAGAGGAGCTCCATCGGATGGCCGTCAGGCGTGTGGAAACGATAGGCCCGACCATGGCCACGGTCGCCCTCGATCCACCCGTCACCAAGGCCTGCTTCCTCGATGGCCTTCACACGCCGCTCGAGGGCCTGCGGTGAGGTGGTGCGCCAGGCGACATGCCCCAGCCCAGGCTTTTCGCGCTTGGTCACTTTGAGGGTATGGTGGTACCAATCTTCGTAAGCACGGAGATAGACTGAATCACCGTGTCGCTCTGTCTCCTCGAGCCCAATGAGTTCCTTGAAGAACCAGAGTGTGCCGTCCATGTCGGGTGTATAGATCTCGACATGAGCCAGCTGAGCGACGTCGAAGATGGGTTCAGGATAACCGTTTGTGCTCATCGGACTCCCTCCCGTTGTGCCACAGCATCTTCTTCCATGCGAAACGAAGCCCTCGACCATGGGTACCGAGCCCGCTCCCGGTTTTCTCACCTCCCATGATCAGGCGTGCAGGAGACCCGCCGAGACTGCCCGCCTGATCCGCGTTGTCAGTCGATGTCGCCTTCATGCCGACGACACTCTGACCAGGGCGATCCCGCCCTTAGGGTGCCGATCCCGTCGTTCGGCCTCGAACCTCCTTGGGAACCAGACCGGACAAACGGGAGACCCGCCAAGACCGCCTGTCCGGTCCGATGTTCCCGTACATCACCCCTGTAGTTCACGGAACCGCCTCAGTACCCAAGACACGTCGTCGTTGTTGATCAAGTCCGGTGCCAGCCAGCCGTCGAGGTCGTATTCGGCCATGCACTGCTCCGCGAACCCGCGCATTCGCTCGGCCGTCCCGACGGCTTCGGCCACGAGTAAGGTCTCCAGGCGGATGTTCTCGTGGTTACCCGCATAGTTGCGTTCGTAGAGCTCGTGGCGACCAGCGAACTCGCTGATCGTGGAGTCGTAGAGAAGCTTCATGAGCTTGACGCGATCATGGGCGTCCATCCCCGTCCCGCGGACGTACTTCTCCAGGTAGGGACGCTCCGCGGGATTCTTGAAGTCGAGCGCGTGGCTGGGGAGATAGACCAGCCCGCTCGCGACGTTGTCCAGGATGATCTGGCGGACGCGAGACCACGCCGTGGGAGCAAGGACTCGATAGGCCATCCCGTACTCAAGGTTGGGATGGACGTAGCCATCGGTCCAGGGAATCGGATTACGGCACATGGCGTCGGTGATGGCCCAGAAGAGGTTGCGCCAAGCGATGACTTCACCGACCTGAGCTTGCACCCCGCGGTACTCCTTGACGCCGGTCGCTGCGATCGCCTTGAGCAACACACCGGCGATAAAGTCCAGTTTGACGGCAAAGCGGGTACAGCCATGCAAGGTGAAGCGTGGGATGAAGCCTGAGGCGGGGAAGAAGTTATTCACCTTGTCGACATCGCCGTAGACAAAGACGTTCTCCCAGGGGACGAACACATTGTCGAAAATGAACACCGCATCGTTCTCATCCAGGCGGCTGGAGAGCGGATAGTCCCAGGGGCTACCCATGACCGCGGCAGTGTACTCATAGCTGGGACGGCTAATCAGCTTCACGCCCGGGGCGTCCATCGGGACGGTGAAGATGAGCGCAAACTTCTTGTCTTTAATCGGCAGCGGACCGTAGTGAGCGATGAAGTTGTAGTGGGTGAGAACTGATCCGGTTGCCACGACCTTGGCACCAGAAACGTAGATCCCACCATCAGTCTCTCGCTCAACGTGCATATAGACATCGCCCACCTCGTCGGGCGGCCGGTTGCGATCAACCGGGGGATTAACGATGGCGTGGTTCCAATAAAGAACCCGTTCTTGTCCTAGCCGATACCAGCGGCGGGCATTTTCGCTGAAAGGTTCATAGAAGGGGGCATTGGCACCCAGAGTACCAAGGAAGCTTGCCTTGTAGTCTGGGCTGCGGCCAAGCCAGCCGTAAGTCATCCGAGCCCATTCGGCAATGGCGTCACGCGCCTTCACAAGATCCTCGACGGAGCGTGGGGCGCGAAAGAAGGCATGAGTAAAGCCGCCGTTGCCGGTATCGGTCTCAACGGTCAGGATGTCCTTTTTTGCCGGATCATGAAGCGCATCGTAGAGCCGGGCAACCATCCGTGCGGCATTACGGAATGCCGGGTGCGTCGTGACATCCTTGACCCGCTCACCATAGACGTAGACTTCCCGACCATCGCGTAGGCTCTCCAGGTACTCTTGTCCGGTAAACGGCCGAGTCGCAACCGTCTGCGCCATGTTGCACCAACCTCCGCAGCACCAGGCCCGGATCATGTGTTCTACTCTGCGGGTCTCATGAGGAGTGTACGAGATATCGTCCATCTTAAGCAACCCGAAAGTTCCGCTATGATGAACAAGTGATGACAGTTGTTATCGGATACGCTCTTCAAATTTCTTCAGTAGTGAATGATTCGGCACAGGGAGGGGGTTAGGGAACCGTAGGGCGGCTATAGGGGTGAAGGGGGATTGTGACCCATGGGCGTACTCAGGCGGGTCGCCAAGGTGAGGGAGTCACGTCGGAGAGGTTGGGCTTGAGGCGTTCCTGCAAGAGGGCTGCGTCGACTTCGCCAAAAGCTGCATTTCTCGCGAGCGCGATATCGGCTGCGTGCGCTGCTGCCACTTCCATGGCGATGCAGGGCTTCACCATACATGACGCTCCTCAAGAGCGAGCCTCACCATCAAGCCGTGCTCGAGTGGAGCGACATTAGTCGCTTCTTGGTAAGCGGGAAACCAATAGCACTACCACTCAGGTCGACAAGGAACAGCGCAAAGAGAGGGTGTCCTAGCACGGGGGTGGTGCGTGGAGTGCGTTTGGTGCACCTGGATAATCCCGGTCTGGAGGCGCAACAGGAGGAGGCTCTGCGGCGGTTCGGAGGCTTTGACTCATGGGTTGAGGTTCATGAGTAAGTTGCGAGTTGCGTTGGTGGCGCAACAGGGGTTGACAGCCGCAGGTTTCCATGCTATCGTGATATCGCGATATCGAGGAGGCCGGGCCAGCAAGGTATGGGTGAGCTGCTGGTAGGCCGGCCGGCGCTCAAACTCGAGATTGCGATTTCAGTCCCGCTCGATTTGACCTCAGTGATCTCACTGGTCTTTCGAGCGACGGACGCGCGGCGGTTCGAGCGTTGGCTGGTCGATGCGCGAAAAGCGCTCGGAGCCGAATGGGAACACGATCTCGACACGCTGCTCGGGTTTTCGGGCCGGCTTCTGTACTACGTTGAAGAGTTGCTGATGTCGTTTGATCCGTTTCGGCCCGAACACCGTGAGGCAGGGTTCGAGGAGTACGTGGCTCACCTCAAGCGCCTACCGGCCTGGGCCTACCGTAGCATGGCAATTCAAGCCATGTTGCGGGTCTACCTCGATCGCGGGGCACTCGAGGTGCCCCCCGAGTCGGACGATCCGGCTGTGTGGCGGGCGTTCTTTGAGCCCGGTATCACGCGGGCGGATGTGGACGAGGTGGTCCGGCTCGTGCTTGCACCTGAACAGCTCAAGGAGCGGACCGTTCGCTTGCTGGAGCGGTTCTGGCGGGAGCTCTACGCGGCGGAATTCGAGCGTGCCTTGCCCGTCATGCGGCGGGCAGTACGGCAAGCGCGGGCGACAACCTTCTCAAGCGTGGCGAACGCCTTTGAGGAACTGAGTGGCCATCGCTTGCCGGACGAAGTGCAGCTGGCGCTCCCGCGCGTCGAGCGGGTAACTTTCAGCCCGTCCTATTACTTGGGAAACTTTGTGCAATTCATCCTGTACCCGCCGGAACTGATCCTCTACTTCAACTGCCAGCGCACCAGCGCGGCGACGCAGCCAGCGGAAGGCTCAGTGATCTCACCCGATCTTCTGCCAGGTCTCCGGGCACTGGGCGACGGGACGCGGCTGCGTATCATCGAGCTCCTGCGCAACGGCGAACGGTACGCTCAAGAGATCGTTGGCATGTTGGGCATCAGCCAGTCAGCAGTCTCGCGTCACCTGGCGATGCTCGAGGCCGCGGGGATCGTCACCGTTCGGCCTGCCAACGGGATGAAGTACTACGCGATCAACTCCCAGCGTCTTCGGCAGATTGCCGAAGAGCTGGAGCGGATCGGTTCGGTCGACGTTCGCGCGACCGAGCGAGACAACTCAAACGGTTCGCGTGCGGTATCATCACCGCACGCCGCGGGTCGGTCGCTGCTGGCCGAGGACAAGCCACCTCACCCCGCCGTCGGGTGAGGCCAGGCACCTCCTCTAACTGCCCTCTTCCGCGATCCCGCATTGGGATCGCGCCCCCTCAGAACGACCCGCACCCAGTTCGGTCGGTCTCGGCCCCGGTCGAACTGTGATCGCCCTCCTTCGGCGATCGGCCCGCGTGGCGACGGGGACTTTGGTCCCCTTCGTCTTCTACCAGGGGGCGGTGGGATCACCACCGCCCCCTGTGTTTTTAGCGTCCTCCTGCCACATTCCGGTCCGTTGGAGGTCTGTGTGGATCGCATTCGCTCGAGCCGATAATCACTCGGCGCTGCCTCCCCGGATTTCCTACAGCAGACCCCCTGTAGCTTGAGTGACCACGAGCCATACGCTGACCAGTGCAGCGATGGACCTAAGGCTCCTCCGTTAGAAGGCTCTGACGACAACGGTGGCCTGGTCAGGCAAGGCGCAGCCTCACTGGCCCTGTCTATCGGTGGGTCGATGCCAGGGAGGAGCTCCGCCTGTGCGGATCAGAGCTGTGTGTCGAGAGGAAGCCGATATCCGCTCCTCTCCCAGCAGACCGGCTAATCCCCGGAGGACAAGGCGAAAGCTCCGGGCTCCCCTTGCAACTGGGGAGTTCTAACACCCTCCGCTTGCGGACCGGCAGAGAACGGGGCCGTCATACGACGGCCCCGGGTACAGGGAGGGAGGGAGAAGTGGTCGAACGGAGCGAAACAACAACGAATGCGTACGTCGTCTGTGGTCGTTCGGACGCTGTACGTACGGATTCCGATGAGAATGATAACTCGACGATTCATCGGTGTCAACCCCGATTCCCGGAACTGAGTGAATTGAGCTCGGCCCTTTGGGGCGATGAAAGCGATCGATGGCCAGCCGAAAGGGCAACACCGGGCTTTCAGCGGGGAGCTTGCCGCGGGTAGGCTGGACGTGTTTCAAGAGTTGGGCGCTCTGGGGGAGTACGCGCGAATCGCATTGCTCCAAGAGGGGGCATGGGGTACGCGTGCATTGCCTCTGAGAGAGGGGGAACGCTATACTGAGTATGGACCGTGCTAGGCGGGGAGCTAGCGGTGCCCTGAACCCGCAATCCGCTCTAGCGGGGCCGAATTCCCTCCCGAGGTCCGGTCCTGTGGGACTGCCTGGGCCACGTGGCGTGGATGGTTGGGTCCCACGCGGCGAGGAGCCGTGAACCTGGTCAGGGCCGGAAGGCAGCAGCCATAAGCGGTTTCCCTCGGGCGACGTGGGAGTGCCTGGCCGGAGTCGGCGAGCCCAGTGCAAGCTGGAGGAGCGCGATCGACGGAGGGTGCACGGTCCGATTCATCGGGCCGTCGCGGGATTCTCTC
>FMSI01041726.1_pt1 | contig 18476 bp, 20 predicted proteins | sample 1504471 | NCBI WGS metagenome assembly FMSI01 (sample SAMEA4475357, study PRJEB15587) | soil metagenome | biome: Soil; feature: Field | place: India | collected 2015-03-11 | depth 0 m
GTTCACGAGAGGGACAAAAAAACAGAATCCCGGGTTACTGAAGAGTTGCCGGTGGCGATGGAGAAGGAGGTTGCGCCCCGGGTGCCGGAGCGGGTTGTTCAGTCAGCCGGTTTGAATATGGCCCCGGCGCGGTTGGCGGTTGCCCGGATAGATTCCGGATTAGGCGCCGCGGTGCAGGCATGGCCGAGGGCAGAGAAGGTGCTTGCCGGCAATTATCTGAGTCAGGAAACGGTGGCAGAGTTTTTGAAAAGAATTGAGGTGGCAAAGGCAATTGCCGATACCGTCAGCCGGCTGGTGCAGAATGTAGAGATAGAACTGGAGCGGTTGGGAGAGATAATGTTAAAGGCTGTCGGCAAGGAAAGGGTGCGGGTGGGGGCGGTTTTTGCTGCGGCGCGGGATTATCTGAAACTGGTGAAGGAGGAGACGTCGGACCGGCAGAATTGGCTTGTTGCCTATGAGCAGGCGGCGCAGGCGCTGGGACGGAATGATAGGGCGGAGTTTGAGATTAAGGAGAATGTGGCGGTGGGGTTTCTTCGGAAATGCGAGGCGCGGCGGCGCCGGCTTTACCGGGCGGGTGAGCGGTTGCGCGAGGTTAACCTCGGCTTTTAACTGGATTTTTTTCCCCGGTTGGTTATAATTTTACATATGGGAAGGCGGGAAGAGGAAACCGTGGAAGCGCTTCCAGCGGTGCCGGTTGTTGAGCAGGCACTGCCCCTGGAGTATCGTTATCAGACAAAATTTGCCGGCAGTTTGACGGCGGGCGGGTTGTTGCTGGTTTGGGTTCTGCTGATTGGTGCGGGGGCGTTGTCTCCGGTGGTGATATTTCTGGGTCTGCTGTTGGTTTTTTTCGGGTTGATAGGTTTTTTGGCTGACCCCGATGGGGTTGTTCGTTCTCCGGGGCGGCGGCTGGTGATCACCGATTACTGTTTGCAGGAAATTGATGAGCGGGCAAGGGTGCGTTGGGTTCTTACTCCCCGGGAGATAAAGGAGGTGCGAAAAAGGTCGGGACGGCGGGTGCTGCCATTTGTCAACAGAGTTGATTGGCAGGTGGAGATCTGGGATATTGTGCTTTTAGATGGGAAGCGGGTGCGGGTATGGGTCTGGCTTTTGCCGGAAAACGGGCGCCGGTTCAAGCAGCGGTTTGAGACGTTTCTGAATTTCAGCCGGCAGCGGCAGAAGGAGATGGAGCAGAGGTGCAATTGACAGGGGGAGAAATTTTACTATGATAAGTTAGTGTTTGACTATAGTCTGGTTCCCATTGAGCCCAACGACAAAAAGATTTTACTTGTGATTCTGGATGGTCTGGGGGGATTGCCCAGAAATGACAAAACCGAAATTGAGAGCGCCTGGTTGCCCAATCTTGACCGTCTTGCGGTGAGTTCCAGCCTCGGGACGTTTTTGCCTATTGCTCGGGGTGTTACTCCGGGGTCGGGTGCGGCACATCTGGCGATTTTTGGTTATGACCCGGTGAAGGAAATGGTGGGCAGGGGAGTGTTGGAGGCGCTGGGTAGCGGGCTTAATCCAGGGCCAGGAGATTTATGCGCCCGGGCGAACTTTGCTACGGTTGACCGGGATGGGGTGATTGTTGACCGGCGGGCAAAGGAGCGCGGAGAGCGGATGCGGACCGAGGAGTGTGAGGAGTTATGCCGGCAGTTGCAGGCGGCGATAAAGGAAATTGACGGCGTTCAGGTGACAATAAAGGCGGGGAAAGGGCACCGGTTTGTTGTGATGTTTTCTGGTCCGGGTTTAGAGAGCGGGCTTGGCGATTCTGACCCGGGTAAAGAGGGCAGGAAGCCTATGCCGGTGCAGGCATTTGTGCCTGGTGCGGAGAAGTCGGCAGCGGTGGCAAATCGGTTTATCCAAAGGGCCGGCGAGATACTGAAAAACCGGGAGCGGGCAAACTTTGTTCTTCTGCGCGGGTTGGCTTTGCCTCCGGTGCTGAGACCTTTTCCCGAGCGGTACAGGTTGCGGGCAGCGGCGGTGGCTACTTATCCAATGTATCAGGGGCTAGCACGGTTGCTGGGAATGACGGTTTTGCAGTGCGGGAATACCTGGGATAGTGAGGTGGCGGCGGTGGCAGAGAATCGGGAACTATTTGATTTCTTCTTTCTTCATTTCAAGGAGTTTGACCAGGCGGGTGAAGACGGTGATTTTGAACGGAAGGTGGAACTGCTGGAGCAGTTTGATGAGCGAATTGTTCCTCGGTTAGTGGAAATGAAATTTGATGTCCTCTGTATTACCGGCGACCATTCCACACCTGCGGTGCTGGGTAGTCATTCCTGGCACGGGGTTCCGCTTTTATTACACTCCCGATTTTGCCGTCCCCATTCCTATGCCGAGGAGTTCGGGGAACGGGCATGTCTGCGCGGTAGCCTGGGGGTTATTTATGGCCCGGAGTTGATGCCGCTATTACTTGCCAATGCCCAGCGACTGGGGAAGTTCGGGGCTTAAATGGCCAAACGCTGGGCGCTTTTTTCTGTCTGGGATAAGGCCGGCATTGTGGATCTGGCAGGAGTTCTGATAACTGCGGGGTATTCGTTGCTTTCCACCGCCCGGACCGCAGCGGTTCTGCGCGCTGCCGGGCTGGCGGTGACTGAGGTCTCGGACTGGACCGGGGCACCGGAGATACTGGGGGGTAGGGTGAAGACAATTCATCCTAAGGTGGCGGCGGGAATTCTTTCTTTGCGGGATGAGCAGGAGATTGAGCCAATTGACGTGGTGGTGTGTAATCTCTATCCATTTCAGGAAGGTCTGAGGGGGGGGCTGGAGTTGAAGGCGATGATGGAGTTGATTGATATCGGAGGCGTGACGTTGCTGCGGGCGGCGGCAAAGAACTGGTTTTTTGTTCTGTCCGTGCCGGAACCGGTTTACTACCAGCGGGTAATGGATGAGTTCCGGCGTTATGGCCGGGCGAGTGGAGCGCTACGCCGGGAACTGGCGCAACGGACATTTGAGTTGACCAGCGGTTACGACCGGTTAATTGCCGATTATTTTAAAGCAATTATTGACAGATATCCAGATTTAAATGTATAATGGCAGTTGTCTTTTTGATATACTTTGAAAAGCAATTTACTTAGGAGGATATAAGTGGCTCGTATTGTTGGTGTAGATTTGCCTGACGGCAAAAAGGTGCTTTACGCCCTGCCCAGTATTTACGGGATAGGGCTGGCTTCGGCGCGGAAAATATTGGCCAACGTCGGGGTTGACCCGAACAAACGAGTTGGCGCATTGAACGACGACGAACTGGCCCGCATCCGTAAGGAGATTGAGTCGGGTTACAAAGTGGAAGGCGAACTGCGTGCCGAGGTGGCGGCAAATATCAAGCGGTATATTGAGATTGGTTCCTATCGGGGAATGCGGCATCGGGCAAGGTTGCCGGTACGCGGGCAGCGGACAAGGACCAACGCCCGGACCCGGAAGGGGCCGCGGAAGACTTCCGGAGTAATTAAGGTGAAAGCGGCGACGACACCGAAGGAGTAACGAATGGCGAAGAAATCGGGAAGAAAACGGGCGGCGCCGGTTTGTGTGGCGCATATCAATACTACTTTTAATAATACGATTGTGACGATTGCCGAACCGAACGGTGCGGTGGTCTGTTGGTCATCAGCCGGGCGGGTTGGTTTTAAGGGTGCGAAAAAGGGCACGCCTTATGCGGCGGGACAGGCAGCAGAGAATGCGGGCAAGGAAGCGGTGGCGCTCGGGGTGAAAAAGGTTGAGGTCCGGGTGAGCGGTGCGGGACCGGGGCGGGAGGCGGCAATTCGTTCTCTGCAGAACGCCGGTCTTGATATTGTTTCCATCCATGACATTACCCCAATTCCTCATAATGGTTGTCGTCCGCGAAAGCAGCGAAGGGTTTAGGAGATTGTTGACACTGTCATTACGGATTTTATAATCAACGATAATTATGGCAAGAGATATTGGAGTAAAATGTAAACGATGCCGCCGGGCCCGAGAGAAGTTGTTTTTGCGCGGCAACAAATGTCTTTCCGATAAATGTGTGTTGATGAAACGCGGCGAGGAGGCGGATGTCAGTGGTCGTCGCCGGGTTTCTGCCTATGCGATTCAGTTGCGGGAAAAGCAGAAACTGCGGATGATGTATGGGGTTCTGGAGACTCAGTTCCGGAACTATTTTGTCCGGGCGGCGAAAAGCCCCAATACCGCAGCCGCCCTGCTGATTCTTCTGGAAAGACGGCTGGACAACGTGGTTTTTCGGCTGGGTTTTGCCGATTCCCGTAATCAGGCGCGGCAGCTGGTGCGTCACGGACATTTTACCGTTAACGGCCGGACAATAGACATTCCTTCTTACCCCGTTAAACCCGGAGATGTGATTGCTGTTGCTACCGAAAAAGGGAAAAAACTGGTAAGTGCGATTTTAGCCGGAAAGGACGCAACAGTGGTTCCATGGTTGAGCGTCAACCATAATCAGTTGACCGGTCAGGTGCTCCGGCTACCGGATATACAAGACCTTAAAGATGTGCCATGTAATATGCAATTAATTGTGGAGTTTTATTCAAAATGAAGCTGAAACCTTTTGTAATGCCGGAAAAGTTGGAGATGGATGCCGAAACGGCAACTGACAGTTATGCCCGTTTTATAATTGCCCCCCTGGAAAGAGGCTGGGGAACGACGGTAGGGAACGCCCTGCGTCGGGCACTGCTTTCTTCAGTTCAGGGAGCGGCGGTGGTAGCGGTGCGCATTGACGGGGTGAGCCATGAGTTCACAACGATTGAGGATGTGGTGGAAGACGTACCCGAAGTCATCCTTAATATCAAGAAACTGCGGTTTCGACTCTGGTCAGAAACTCCCCGAGTGTGTTATCTCAACGCCAAGGGGAAACGGGCGTTTTTTGCCCGGGATTTAACGGTGCCACCGGAGGTGGTGATTGCCAATCCGGACCAGAAAATTCTTACTATTGCCGACAACCGCCGGGCGGTGAATATTGAGATGGTCGTAGAAAACGGCCGGGGCTATGTGCGGGCGGAAAGGCTCAAGAAGGACCGGGCCGTTCCCGAAGGGACCATTTTCCTTGATGCCTTTTTCTCACCGGTAAAAAAGGTGAACTACTGGGTGGAAAGTATGCGGGTGATGGACCGGACCGATTTTGAGCGGGTAGTGCTGGAGGTTTGGACGGACGGCACTGTGCGTCCGGAGGAGGCGCTGATTCAGTCGGCAACGATTCTTAAGAATCATATGACGGTGCTGGTGCCGGAGGAGAAGGAGCCGGAGTTCATTGAGGAAGAAAAGGTTTATCGTGACCGTGACCGCCTGGCAGAATTGCTGGCAATGGAGATTGATGAACTGGAACTTTCCAATCGGGCGCTTAACTGCCTGAAGAAGGGGCGTTCCAAACGTACGGGTGAAAAAGTTGCCATTCAGACCATTGCCGACCTGGTGCAGAAGACGGAAAAGGAAATGCTGGAGATTGAGAATTTCGGTCGGAAATCATTAGAGGAGTTAAAAAGGGTTCTGGAGGACCTGGGATTGACGTTGGGAATGAACATTGCCGGTATCCCCATTGGTAAGGTGAGAGAGGAAAAGAAGGAAAGGGAAGAGATTGAGGAGTAAAGATGAGGCACGGTGATAAGGTGAAAAAACTGGGACGGAAGCGTGAACACCGGCTGGCACTGATGAGGAACCTGGTTGCTTCGTTAATTAAATATGAGCGCATTCGGACGACAATTGCAAAAGCCAAAGAGGCACGACGTTATGCCGAGCGACTGGTGCGTCAGGCGTGCACGGGAACTCTGGCGGCACGGCGGGAAGTGGCGAAGTTTATTTCTGATCGGGCGCTAATCAAAAAGTTGTTTAATGAGATTGCACCCCGGCTGGCAGACCGACCAGGGGGTTATACCCGGATTTACCGACTGGGAAACCGTCCTGGGGATGCCGCTGAGATGGTCTATTTAGAGTTTGTTGTTCGGGCAGAAAAAGAAAAGGCAGAAGCGACAAAAGGGAAAGGCAAAAGGCAACCCAAGAAAAAGGCGGGGTAAACCCGAAATATGTTACGGAAACTGGTCGGGGCAAAAATCTCCGGCTTACGTATTACCGATAAACAACTGTATTATGAAGGTAGTCTGGAGGTTGACGGTGAGGTTTTGCGTGCCGCAGGTATACTACCGGGTGAGATGGTTCAAGTGGTTAACATTAACAATGGCGAGCGTTTTGAAACTTACGCCATTCCCGGTGGACCCGGTGTGTGTGTGTTAAAAGGCGCAGCAGCACGATTGGGCGAGGTCGGTGACGAGATAATTGTGATGGGGATAGTCTATCTTCAGCCCGCAGAGTTAGCAAATTATAAAATGGTCCGGGTAAAGGTTGACAGAAATAACCAGATTGTTGAGCGAAGTTAATGGTTGGGCAGCTTTTTCAGCCTGGTTTTTTTGAATAGGCACATTGTTTTTTACTTCTTTCTGGTATTGGCGGGAACGACTGTTTTTAACGTTGGCTGCCGGCAAAACAGGGTTCCGCCGCCTCCCAAAATCGCCATGAAAGTAATTAATGGAACTGGCGTTGCTCGACTGGGGCGAGCGGTAGAAAGGGATTTGTTAAATCGGGGGTTTGATGTTTACGGCGTTGGTAATACCTCCCGGCATTACGATAGGACCACGGTGGTTGACCTGAAAACACCGGATGGGAAAAACGGTCAGGCGGTAGCGCAGGCGCTGGCGGTGCAGCGTTATCTGTGGTGGATTCCCATCGGAAGAAAACAGGTGCCACCGGTTGTTGTTGATATTGACTCCAGTCAGTTTATTGATGTCTTCGTGATTATCGGTGACGATTACCAAAAATTCTTTCCTGGTGCGATCCCAATTTACTGATCAATGGGCACAGAGCGAATGCTTAATAGACTTGTTCAGATAATAGACAAAAAACTGGGCGAAGATATTTTAATCCTTGATCTGCGCGAGGTATCGCCGCTTGCTGATTTTTTTGTTATTGCCACCGCCGGTTCTGCCGTTCACGCCCGGGCAATTGCTGAGGCGCTCCTGGAGGGTGGGAAAAATTTGGGCATGAGGAAGCCACATCACATTGAAGGGCTGGAAGGGGGGCAATGGATACTACTTGACTATTTTGATATAATTGTGCATATTTTTCTTGCTGATGTCCGGGAGTTTTACGGACTGGAAAGGCTGTGGGGCGATGTTCCCCAGCGCCGGGTTGGTGCCGATGTTAGAAAATGAAATTTTTAAAGGAGGTGCTTGTTGAATTTAACATCCCTGCTCCGGGCGGACCGTATTAATCTTGACCTTAAGAGTCGTAAAAAACCAGAAGTCCTTCAGGAACTGGTAAAGATGGTGAAAGAGGGGGATAGTGCCGAGATGCTGCTCCAGACACTGCTCAAGCGCGAAGAACTTGGGTCCACTGGTATTGGCAAAGGAATTGCCATTCCCCATGGTCGTTCTCTTTTACTTGACAAATTGGAGATTGTTGTGGGAAGGTCAACGAAAGGGGTGGATTTTGAGGCGATAGACCAGAAGCCGGTCCATCTTTTTTTTCTGGTGATGGCACCACCGCAGGATCCGGGTAATCAGTATTTAATGACTCTGGGGCGGATCGCGATGGTGTGCCAGGAGTTGACCAAACGAAAACAGTTTTTTACCCCTCAGACGCCGGAGGAGTTTATTGAATTGGTTCGGACTCTTGAGGAGAAGGTAAGATGAACCCGAAGATTGAAACACTGCGTTCCTTGGAGGAGTTTGATCACATTTTACGGGATATTGAGCGAGAAGATTACCAGGAACTTGGGTTCAACGGGGTAAAGGTTTCTGAACAGTTTATTAAAATTGCGGAGAAGGAACGAGCAAAACTTACCAAAAAGATCGATCCGAAGATTCTCGCCCAGTACGAGAAGATAATGAAACGATACGGCGGCAGGGTGGTGGTTCAGGTGGTGCGGGAGTTCTGTGGCGGTTGTTATGTTCGCCTGCCGTCGGAACTGGTGGCGCGCTGTCGCACCGAATTGGTTACCTGTCCTAATTGCGGTCGTTTTCTCTACTGGGTTAAGTAGTACTTGGTATTCATTTGGACGGTTATCGTTACGGCATTTGAGTTCTATTTGCCCGCCGGTGCGGTGGGGGGTATCGGAGCGGGGGTGGCGGTGGAAGATTGGCAACATGGTTTTGGGGTTAATCCGGCAATGGCCGTTTCCGGGGTACGGTTTGGAGCAGGAGTTACTTACGCTCGGCCCTATGGGCTTAGCGGTCTTAATTGCATTCGGTCAGTCGTTAACTTTTCTTGGGGAAAAATTGCGACGGTGGCGGGAGGTCAATTACTCGGTCTGGGGACATATAAAGAATGGGATTGCGGACTGGCGCTCGGCACCGAGCCGATAAAGGGTTTAAAAGTCGGGCTGGGGGTTCATGGGTTTGTTCAGGAACTGGGCGATTACGAAGTACGGGGAGTGCCGGTGTTTGATCTCGGTGGTGTGTGGCGAAACGGAAGGTTTGCGTTCGGATTTTCGGGTCAGCGGTTAAATTCACCGCAACTGTCCGGTGGAGATAAAATTTTACCACGGTTTATTTTGGGCGGGTCCTGGGAGCCGGTCCAGGGACTCGTAATTGCCATTGAGGGGCGAAAACAGGGCAATGTGGACGGTGGTGCCGCGGGGGTGGGATTTCAATTTTTCCCCGAGCTCATTCTTCGTGCCGGGGTGGAGACTGCTCCCTTATTATGGCGAGGCGGATTGAGAATTCAACTGGGTTGTTGTGGAATTGATTACAGTTATCAACTCCATCCCGAACTTGGGGATACTCATATCCTCGGCATCAGCGGCCAATGGCATTAGTGCTTTTACTACTGGGAAGCGTGTTGCCCCTGGAATTGATTCCAGAACTACCTTTGAACCCCGACGATGAAGCGGTTTATCAGACAGTAGAGGACAGTCTGGCAACAACGGAGCGGGAAAGACCGCGGACCGTAAAATTGCTTGTTCGGTATCGGACCGATTCGCTGGGCACCGGGTTTTCCGGTTCGGCAGGGTTTGTTCGGGTTCAAATCAGAACACGGGAAAGAAGCGCAGTTTTTCTATTAGATAAAGATGTCGGCGAGGCCAATCCAGTGGATTTTATCGGCGGCGGTATTGCTCTAACTGCCGGGCGGTGGCGGATTAGTGGTGGCGACCTGGTGTTTGACTTCGGACGGGGATTGCTCTTTTCTGGTCCGCAGAGGCGCTCCCGGTTTAACCTGGTGCCGGAGAGTTTTGACGTCCTCACTCAGTCGGCACAAGAGAATCGGAATCTCCGCGGGGTGATGGTTGATTGTTTTCTATCGGGGATGACAGTTACGGCACTGGCGACTTATTCCCTCCGTGACGCCCGTTTAAACCCGGATGGGACAATTGCCCGTTTAAATTTTTCTGGCGTTCATGATGATTCATCGGCAATAGCGGACCGGGCTCAGGCAGGACAACTGCTTTTGGGCGCCAGTGGCAGGTACTTTGACCGCTGGGGACGGTTTGAGGTTGGTAGCGGTGGACAATGGGTGAGGTTTAACCGTGATTTCGCTCCGACTGATTCAACCGATTCCTTTTACGGCCGTTCACTGGGCGGAATCAGTGTCTATTTCCGTTTCGGTTCTGTACAGCGGAGTGGTGAAATTGAGGTTGTCCGTTCCTTTCCCGGTGGTTTCGCCGGTGCCGCCCGCATTCGGTTGCGGGAAAGGGGTGTTAATGGAGTTCTGGGTGGTGCGGTGTACCAGGAGCGATTTTTTGCCCCGGCGGGTCGTGTTTATTCGCTTGCCCGAAGAAAGAGCCGGATGGAACTGAGCGGCAGATTGGACTATGAGACCGGACCGCTGGGAATTGGCTTAACTGGTAATACCCATCGGGATTATTTCACCGATTCTATTCCAGCGAAAGTTGAAATTGATTTCCGATATGAGTCCCGGCCGGTTCGCCTCCGGCTGGTACTGGACCGTAAATACCGGATGGAAACCGAACGTTCCCGTGCCACAATGGTGGAGATGGAGACCGGCTGGCGCTGGTGGCGGTGTTGGGTATTTCTCGGCGACGAATACGCCGAGCATTCTCAGGGGCAGGGGAAGACGGTGGGTATTAATATGAAGGTCAGGTTAGGAATAACGGAATGGGCAGCAAGCGGCGCCCGTTTTTTTATTTCCGGTGATGGCGTGAGGATGACCGTACCGGAGTTCGGGCCGATGCGAGTTGGTTCCAGTTATAGTTCTGGTCAGTCGGGATGGCGGTTGTCCTTTATTGGTGTGGTGCGAGTGAAGGAGCGGTTTAGACTGGGAGCTAAAATGGGTTGGAGTTACCAGCAGAATTGGGTTCCGGACTTCGGACTTCAACTGGAGATGGTGAGTATCAGATGATTGATTACCACATTCATCCGGATTACTCAGCCGATGCCCGGGGGAGCATTTTAGAATACTGTGAGCGTGCTCGTGAAATAGGAATAAAGGAGATATGTTTTACCACCCACTATGAGCCAGACCCGATTCGGGCCGAGTTGGAGCGGGTGATTGTCGCCGGGCAGATGCGACCGGTTGATTCCGACTGGGTTGATTTTTACCTGGCTGATATTGAAAATTGCCGACGACGGTTTCCCCAAATAACCATCCGGGCCGGAGTGGAGGTTGGGTATGAGTTGGGTCTGGAGGGTGTGATATTTGATTTTATTCAGGAGCATCCTTTTGACTTTGTACTGGGCGCGATTCACTGTCTTGACCACATTGCGATTACCGCGAGCCAGGAGCGGGAAGATTTTCGTCAACGGCTCAAGCCCCGGGGTGGTGAATTTATCGCCCGGCGTTATTTTGAGTATGTTCGGGCAGCGGCGGGGTGTGGTCTGTTTGACTGTCTTGCCCATATTGACATATGGCGGAAATACATCCTTCCGGAAATGGGGTGGGAGTTTCTTAGCGAGATAGAAAAGTTGCTCCCGCAAATGATTCAGGAGATAGTTCGCTCGGGGGTTGCACTGGAAATCAACACATCGGGTCTCCGGCGTAGTGATGGCATGGCCTATCCCGCCCCACCGCTGCTGGCGCAGTTGGTGGACGCCGGGGTCCGGAAATGGACAATTGGATCTGACGCCCATCAGGTTTCTGACCTGGGGCGGGGTGTGAAAGAGGCGGAAAAACTGCTGTCCGATTTTGGTTTGCAGCCGCTGCGGTTTGTAGCGCGCCGGACACTCGGTATTCCGTGATCGTCTCTTTGCTATTGACTTAATGACAGGCGGGCATTAGAATAAAACGATGCGAATCGGGTTGCCCAGAGCCCTTCTCTATTACCGTTATGGACAATTGTGGCGTCGTTTTCTTTCCGAACTCGGCGCGGAGGTGATTGTTAGCCGGAAAACTGATAGGGAGATACTGCGCCGGGGTCTGCTTTGTGTTCCCGGTGAAGTGTGTTTGCCAATCAAGGTTACCACCGGTCACCTGCTGGCATTAGCAGATGAGGTAGATGTTATTTTCTTTCCGCGGGTAAGTAGTTTGAACAACGGGCTGTTTGCCTGTCCGAAAATGATCGGGATTGTTGATATCGCCCGGATGCTATTGGGTGACCGGGTGCGGTTAGTTGCTCCGACAATTGACGGCGATTTTACAAGCGCTCATATCAAAGCCGGTTTGAAGATAACTTCCAACCCCTTTTTAGTCTGGCAGGCATGGCGAAGGGCGAAACAGGAGTTTGAGCGCTCACAGACGAAGGAGTTCCGGGTGCCGGTGAACAGGGAGCAACAGGGGGTGGTTGGGTTTCTCGGTCATTTTTATAACATTGGCGATGAGTTTATATCCCGGGCAATAGTGAAGACTTTTAACAGTTATGGTTACAATATTTTGACCAAAGATGACTTACCGCACGGTTTACTTTTAAACAGCGATGGTTTTGCCGGTAATATTCGCTGGTTGTATGAGCGGGAGATCTATAACGGGTTTGAGTACCTGCTGGACAAGGTGGATGGGATGTGTGTGATAGTTTCAATGGGGTGCGGACCGGATTCACTGGTGGCAGAGTTTATGCGGGAGGAGGCACAGCGCCGGTCTCTGCCGTTTTTACTTCTGGTAGTTGATGAGCACACTGGAGAGGCGGGACTGGTTACCAGGGTGGAGGCGTTTATTGAACTGCTCCGCCGGAGGAAGCGAGTTAAAGGTATATGCGGGTAGCGATTCCCTATTTTGGTTATGATACCATTGCGCTCAAGGGGTTTTTAGAGGAACTGGGCGCCGAAGTTGTTCTGCCACCGCCGACATCCAAACGGACAGTAGAACTGGGGGTTCAGTTCGGACCCGAATTGATATGTATGCCGTTTAAAATCACCCTTGGTAACTTCATTGAGGCGTTAGAGCAGGGGGCGGATACATTATTGATGGCGGCGGGGGCACGCAAATGCCGATTCGGTTATTATCATTATCTTCAGGAGCGAACCTTGCGGGCGATAAAAAAGGATTTTACTCTGGTGCCGGTCAGCCAGTATTCGGCTTATGAGTTTATCTTTCGGTTGATGCCCGATCTATTTGAGGTTTCTCCGCTGCGGGTGATGAAGGCGGTATATCTGCTGCTGGCGAAAAGCCGGCTTACGAGAGATTTTCGTCGCTGGTTGAACCGAAAACGGGCGGTGGATTTTGATGCTGCCGAGCGGCTTAAGGCGCCGGCGCTGAGGGCAATTGACCGAGCGCGTTCCTTCCGGGAGATAGAGCGAACAAGAAAAGAAATTGCTCAGTTGTTTGCCCTGAATGGCAAGAAGCCGGTTGTGCAGGTGGGTTTGGTGGGTGAGATTTTTTTTACCGTTGATCAGGCGGCGAATCAGGAGATTGAGAAAGAACTGGCCCGGCTTGGTGCTGAGGTTATTTTTGAACGCTGTCTCTACAACCATCTGCGCTATCTTCTGAAAACCGACCTGGGTTTCTGGCGGTCCCGGAACCTTGCCCGTCCTTATCTTAAAGAGTGTCCTGGTGGTGAGGCGATCCGGACTGTGGGCGAGGCGGTCTGGTTTACCCGGCGCGGTGTGGACGGTATTGTGCATCTTTTTCCTTTTACCTGTATGCCGGAAAACATTGCTCTGGAGGCGCTGCAGCGAATAACCGAATCCGCGGGTATTCCATTACTTTCCCTTTCGTTTGACGAACATACCTCCACTACCGGACTGGCGACCCGGCTGGAGGCTTTTGTTGAACTTTTACGACGGCGACGATATGTTAGAGGGTTATCTCGGAATTGACGTTGGTTCCATCTCCACAAAAGGGGTGGTTATTGATCGCAATTTCCGGGTCCGGGCAAGTCGTTATCTGCGGACCCAGGGCAATCCGATAGGTGCAATTAAAAGACTTCTGGCAGAACTCGGAGAGGAGGTGAATTCCGGCATAAGGATTGTCGGGGTTGGCACCACCGGTTCAGCCCGGCGGTTAGCCGGGGTGATGGTGCAGGCGGATGTGGTGAAGAACGAGATAATTGCCCACGGTGTGGCGGCATGTTATTTTTATCCTGATGCGCAGACGGTAATTGAAATCGGAGGACAGGATTCCAAAATTATCGTCATCCGGGAGGGGATTCCGGTTGATTTTGCCATGAATACGGTGTGTGCCGCCGGCACCGGTAGTTTTCTTGACCATCAGGCGACAAGGTTGCAGATTCCGATTGAGGAGTTTGGTCAACGGGCGCTAAGGGCGAGAAATCGGGTGGCGATTGCCGGCCGATGTACAGTTTTTGCCGAAAGCGATATGGTTCACAAAGCGCAACTGGGGGTGCCGGCCGATGACATTATTGCCGGCTTATGCGATGCGATAGTCCGCAATTATCTCAACACCGTTGCCAAAGGGAAGGAGATAAAGCCAAGGATTTTATTTCAGGGCGGGGTGGCGGCAAATATTGGAGTTCGGGAGGCTTTTGAGCGGGCGTTAGGGCAGGAGGTTACCGTACCAGAAAATTTTCTGGTGATGGGAGCGATCGGAGCGGCGATTTTAGCTGGCGAGGAAACCAAAGGCGGAGAGAGTCGGTTCGCCGGCTTTACGGTGGCGGATATTGATTTTGAAACCCGGGTTTTTGAGTGCGACGGCTGTCCGAATCGGTGTGAGGTGGTAGAGACATGCCGCGAGGGACAGACAATTGACCGTTATGGTGACCGGTGTGGAAAATGGGCGGTGGGCGGGTAATTATGATGCTGGTAATGGTAGTGGCGCTGGCTGGTTTAGTGTGTGCCACCCCGAAAGAGACAAAGGAGGTGAAAATGGTGAGAGAACCGGCTGTCGCAGGGCAGTTTTATCCTGATGACGGCAAATTGCTGGCCCAGATGATTGATTCAATGATTAAGGTGGCTAACCCGCCGGTTATGAAAGGCAAGGTCATCGGGGTTCAGGTACCGCATGCCGGGATTGAGTATTCCGGTTTAACCGCGGCGTTTGGGTATAAACTATTAAAGGGAATGGAGGGGGTAACGGTGGTGATGTTTGGTCCCAGCCACCGCGCCGAATTTAAAGGGGCGGCGGTGTTCAGTAAAGGGGTCTGGCGAACGCCGCTGGGCGATGTGCCGGTTGATGAGAAACTGGCGCAGGAGATTATCAAAGAAGACGGTTATTTTGTCAGCCTGCCGCAGGTTCATTTTCAAGAACACTCACTGGAGGTGCAACTGCCATTTCTTCAGCGGGTCCTGAACGATTTTAAAATTGTTCCGATAATGCTTTTGTTTCCGAGTTATGAGGAGTGCGTAAGAGTGGGAAAGGCGGTGGCGCGGGCGGTGAAAAATAAACCGGTTGTACTTTTGGCGTCTTCGGACCTGTATCATGGCTATTCTTACACTGAAGCGAAGCAGACCGACTCCTTCACCCTCGGGATAATGGAACGCTTTGCTCCCGAGGAGTTTTATCGATCACTGACCCGGGGTTATGCTGAAGACAGGCCATTGGCTTGCGGTGGTTATCCGATTGTGGCAATGATGATTGCGGCAAGGGAGATGGGGGCGGACAGTGCGCTGGTCCTCTACCGGACCAACTCCAATGATGTGCTCAATCAGCGGGGCGGTTACTGTGTTGGCTACAGTGCAGTGGCATTTTTGCAAAGCGCAGGGGAAAATAAAAAGGATGCGGAAGACCTAACACCCGAAGAGCAGCAAAGTCTGCTGGGTATTGCCCGCCGAACAGTTGAGCAATACGTGCGCACCGGGCGGGCACCGGAGGTGACACCGTTAACCGAACGGCTGAAGGAAAAAAGAGGGGTGTTTGTTACCCTTCACAAACATGGTGAGTTACGGGGTTGCATCGGATATGTGGAAGGGGTGAAACCGCTTTATCTTGCCACCCGGGACATGGCGATAGCCGCGGCAACCGAGGACCCCCGTTTTCCGCCGGTAACGGCTGAGGAACTGCCGTTAATTGACGTAGAGATTACCGTTCTTTCACCTTTAAAACGGATATTTAATCCTGATTCGGTAATAGTCGGTAAACACGGGCTGGTGATTCGGAAGGGGTTTTATTCCGGGTTACTTTTGCCCCAGGTCCCGGTGGAACAGGGGTGGAACCGAGAGGAGTTTTTAGAGTATACCTGTCGCAAGGCGGGTTTGCCACCCAACGCTTATAAAGAGGCTGATGCCGAACTTTACGTGTTTACCGGTCAGGTGTTCGGTGAGAAAAAAAGGCTCGGTGAGGAGAGGTAATTTATTATAAATAAAAGAGGAACAATGAAGCGAATTTTAGTGTTGATAATTCTGGTTTTGTTCGGCTTCAGTTTTGCCGGCTGGTTAGGAATCACCAGTCCGGCACCGGTCAATCCCGGGGTGAAGATAAATCCGGCAGGCAGTAGCACAACCAGGATAGAGGTTGTCATTCCGGGACTGGAGATATTAACAAGGACGGTTGACAATCAAATCTGGACTGAGGTTAAGATTCCCGGTGAAGCCGCGGTAACCGGCGAGGTCGGTTTGCCCCAGTTACCGGTGATAGTTCGTAACATCGCCCTGCCGGACAATGCGCCGGTAGAAGTAAGGGTGATTGAAGCGGAGTTTGAAAAGGTTAGCGGTGTTTTGGTCGCCCCTGCCCAGAAGCCGTTACGGGAGGGGGAGCAGCCCGGGACGTGGATGATTGACTGGCAGTTTTACACTCAGAATCGGGTTTATCCCGAAGCGGTGGCAACCGTGCGATTCCAGTCCGTTTGGCGGGGATTGCCGTTTGCCACCTTGGTGATAAATCCGGTGCGTTATAATCCGGGTGAAAGGGAACTACTGGTGGCAAAGCGGCTGGTGCTGGCGGTAGAACACCCCGGTGTTTTTCAGCCCCATCGGGTAGAGCCTTGGGCGCTGGGAATGTTAAGAACTCTTGTTGACAATCCAGAACGATATAACCTTGATGTGGACTGGATTGACAGTCCGGGTGTCCGCTATCTGGTTATTGCCCATTCCAATTACACCGGGGGCTGGCTGGATTCTTTAGTTAACTGGCATTATAAAAGAGGGGTGGAGACCCGGGTGATTGCTAAGTCTTCCTGGACCGCTACCGAAGTCAAGGATTCAATCCGGGCCGAGTACAACCGGCATACCCCACCGGTGCTGCGCTGGGTGCTTCTGGTGGGTGAGTACAACGAGGTGCCTGGATATGCTTATCCGGGAGTTGGGTTTTCGGACATGTGGTATGCGGATCTTGAGCCGGTTAACGGTGATGATTATTTTGAACTCGGCATCGGCAGGTTCAGCCCATCGTCAGTTGACGATCTGGCGAATCAGATTCAGAAAACCCTGAAGTTTCAGATAGACCCGCCGGGTGGGGTGTGGACAACAAAGTCAGCGCTTGCTGCTCATAGTGAAGAGTATCCTGGGAAGTATTCGGCATGCACCAGGGGAATCTATCACTTCCCCTATCCGCTTTATCGCTACGATTTTGATACGATTATGGGTGGTGCCGGCGGAACCAATGCGATGGTTACCAGCGCAATTAATGGGGGAAGGGTGGTGGTTAATTATCGCGGTCACGGTTCACAAACCGACTGGTCGTCATGGGATGCGAATGGTCAGTCCTGGACGATAAGTCATATCAATGCGTTAAATAATGGCGATATGACCCCGGTGGTGATTAACTGCTGTTGTCTTAACCATGTGCTTTCCAGAGATAGCTGTATTGGTGAGGCGTGGCTGAGAAAGTACCCGGGTGGGGCGGTGGCATCACTTGGTGCTACCCAGGCTTCTTATACAATTCCCAACCACGGCTGGGATTCCACACTTTTCCGCTGTATCGGTGATACATTCACAATTTCAATCCCTGGAGTGCGGAACTACATCTGTCCTATCTGGGACCTGGGTTGGATGCTCTGTAATGCGAACGCCTATATTCGGAAATATTATGAGGGGCAGGGTGGTACCGATAACGCGCGGATGTATCTCTGGCTGGGTGATCCGGCGCTTACTGTGTGGACTGGTCCTCTGGTTTCCGTGAATGTTAATCATCCGCCGGTAGTTCCCCTGGGGTTATATTATCTCCAGGTAACGGTTACAAAACAGGGGAACCCGGTGAGAAACGGGCTGGTCTGTGCGTGGAAGCCGGGTGATTTCTATGTGTTTGGTTATACCGATGCCAGCGGTAATGTTACACTGGAAATAAATAGTACCAGTGAGGGTGAAGTTTCGCTTACCGTTACCGGTCAGGGGTTTCCACCCTATCAGGGGACAATTACTGTCCGGACTTTCGGTTCTCCTTATGTGACCTATCTCCGTTCGGTTGTAAACGATTCGCCACCGGGTGGGAACGGTGACGGATGTGTTAATCCGGGTGAGGATATAATTCTGCCCACCTGGGTGAAAAACTACGGCGATTCTACCGCCCGCTCGGTTACCGGGAAAATCCGGACCGCTGACCCGTTTGTGACGATTATTGATTCCCTGAAGAGTTTTGGTAATGTCCTGCCCCAGGATTCAGCCTGGACCGGTGCCAACGGGTTCAGGTTTAGTGTCGCGCCCACCTGTACCAACGGTCATAGCATTCGGTTTGATATGTTCTGCCAGGATGCCAACGATTCGCTCTGGCCATCCCGCTTTTATCTCCGGGTTGGGGCTCCTAATCTGGAGTATGCCGGATTAACGGTGATTGATACAATTCAGGGTGGCAATCGTAACGGCAGACTTGACCCCCAGGAAACAGCACAACTGCTGGTCAATTTGCGCAATATCGGTTTGGGTAATGCCAATGGTGTTTCGGCGATATTACGTTCTGGAGACTCCAGGTTGATAGTTGAGGACTCAACCGGTTTTTACGGGGTAATAATGTCGGAAAGCAGCCGGGTAAACACCGCGGACCCGTATCAGATAAGAGCCCTGACCATGCCTCCAGAAACAAGGTTTTCTTGTACCCTTTATGTGAGTGCAGCAGGTGGCTATACCCGGATTTTACCTTTTTCAATCGTGGTGGGTGAAATTCGTGCCTGTGACCCGATACCGGACACCGGTGGAGCGACTATAGCCTACTGGGCTTATGATGATGTGGACACGTTTTATATCAAACACCCGAGGTTTGAATGGGTGGAAATCAGAAATATCGGAACCCGG
>FMSI01136035.1_pt1 | contig 18460 bp, 13 predicted proteins | sample 1504471 | NCBI WGS metagenome assembly FMSI01 (sample SAMEA4475357, study PRJEB15587) | soil metagenome | biome: Soil; feature: Field | place: India | collected 2015-03-11 | depth 0 m
TCTGCTCACCTTTAGCGAGACCGAAAAAAGACTTTTGATAAACGGGGAACATACTGAAACAAAAGGGAAAACTTTTCTTCAAAGCTTTCTTGACCTTCTAATCTCTTTTAATATTAAAAGTTTGAGCTTCTCACCAGAAGTCAGACCAGATGATTTAAAAAAATTAGCCACTTTTTTGGCGGATGAAAAAAGGAAATTGGAGGCTGAGTTATCTTCATTAAACCTAAAAGGAATAATAGTTAACGAAAAGGTTTATGTTGCTTTAGGAGAGACATTTACCTCGCCAGATGAGTTAACCGGCATTATGCCTGGCAAGCTTAGCTTAACTCCCGAACCAAAAGAAGTAAAAGTTGAACAAAAAGCTGTAGCTTTGCCTCCCGAAAAGTTGGCAACTTCTCAAGTCTCTCCTCCTTTGGCTACAGAAGAGAAAAAAATATTACTGGAGATAAAAGAAGCTTTGGAGGATGAGGAGCTCTGGAAAGTTCTTTCGGCTAAACTTAGCTCGCAAGAGTTGGCTGCTCTAAGAAATGCTTTAAATGACTACCGCCAAATTCCCGAAAGCGAAACTAAAAAAAGAGACGAGCTTGCCGAAGAAATTATTAGGGTTGCCAGCGATAAGAATTTCTTAAACCAGCTATTGCAGGAAATCGAAAATATAAAATTGGAGTTTGGGAAAACAGCTCCAATTGTTGAGGAAAGCGCTCCATCTATTGAAGAAACTAAAGTTTCTGAAAAAACCCAAGCTATTGCGGAAAGATTTGCCCAGCTACTGGGAAAAGTCTATTCTCGGAATAATAAAGAGAAAGCCAAACAAGCTATTGCTAAGCTGGTTGATCAGTGGGAAAAATCAGCTGGGTCCAAAAAAATTGAGTTGGAAGTTGCTTTGTTTTACTCTCTTCCTATAATTTCCCGTTTTGACCAAACCCAGTTTAATTTTGTATTAAACAAATTAATAAAAAATAAAGGTAAAGAGAGCAGCGAGTTTTTTAAAGAAAAACTTATTTTTTTCATCAAGAAAGGACAATTGGAAACCTTTTCACACATACTCAAAAGTCTTACTGATAGCCCTTCGTTAAAAGAAGAGAAATTTATTCCTAACTTAGAAGAGTTAAGCGATTTAATAATTAACGATGCTTTTGCCCGCGACCCAGAAATTAGAAAAAAAGCTATTGAAAGTTTAAAGAAAATCCCTGCTTTGCCAATTGCTAAACTAGTAACTCTTTACGAGCAAGCCACTGAGCCAGAAATTTTAGCTTCTATTGAAGAGCTTTTCTCCCACATTGCCTCGACTAATCCCGACTTACTCTGGGAAGAACTGAACCCTTCTCTCTCAGAAAAAACTCTCATCTTCTTACTGGAAGTCTTGAGCAAATCTAGCCAGCCGGTTAAGGAAAAAATAGAACTCTTGATAAATCACCCGAGCAGCAGTGTTAAAATTCAAGTCCTAAAAAACATTTCCCATTCAGGAGAACTTAAATACGAAATGTTAATTGGAGAATTCTTATCTTCTCCAGAGCCAACAGTAGTTCTCCAAGCGATCAAAACCGCAGCTTCTTTGCGATCAGCCAAAAGCTTACCTTACATCTCAGAACTTTTGAAAAATTCTAATACTAATGCCTTGCTTCAAAAAGAAGCAGCTTTAGCCCTGGGGAAAATAGCTGACCCCTCATCCGTTACAGTCTTAAATCGTGTTTTTAATGAAAAAAAAATGTTTGGCGGACATACTCGACCAACAGAGGTGAGAATTGCCTGTCTGAAATCCTTAGCCCTTTTCAAAGAAGAAACTGCTAAAAACACCTTAAGATCAGCAATTCATGATAAAGACAAAGAAGTTAGAGCGGTCGCTCTTGAGCTTTTAGAAAAACTTAAGTAATAAGTTCAGCTAAGCAAAGCCGAAATAAACTTTTCTCGGTCAAAAAGGTCAAAATCTTCAACCTTTTCTCCAAAACCCACAAACCAGACAGGTTTTCGAAGCTCTTTCTGAACTGCAATGACAAAACCGCCTTTAGCTGTACCGTCTAGCTTAGTAAGAACCAGACCGTCAGGAGAAAGAGCTTCTTCGAAAACTCTTGCTTGACTCAGGGCGTTCAAACCAAAAGTTGCTTCAACAACCAGTAAAACTACTATTCTTATTTCAGGGCAGGCTTTCAAAGCCACTCTTTTTATTTTCTTTAATTCCTCCATCAAATCTTTTCTTGTATGCAAACGACCTGCAGTATCAGCAATAGCAATTTCCAGTTGATTGGATTTAGCTCTGACAACCCCATCAAAAACCACTGATGCAGAGTCAGCCCCCCTTTGCTGGCTGACTACCGGGAAAGAGTGTGTTTGAGCCAGAACTTCTAGTTGTTCACTGCCGGCGGCTCGGAAAGTATCAGCCGCAATAAGCAAAGGGTTGTAGCCAGCCTGACGAAAAAATTGAGCCAACTTAACTGAAGTTGTGGTTTTGCCGGTACCGTTAACACCGACAATCAAGTAAAGATTTAACTTGCCCTTCTCCGCCAACCTGGGTGGAGGGAAATCCAGTTCTTCCAAAAGAGCCTTCTTCAAAATTTCCAAACCTTCTGAAGGATCATAAAAAGAACTTCGCTTCATCGCTTCAATTACTTCAAGAGTCGTTTTCACTCCCAGGTCTGATTGAATCAACCTTATCTCAAGTTCTTCCCAGAAAGATGAATCAGTAATTGAAGTGCGAAATAAAGAAGTGAGCTTCTCTTTGAAATCAGCCCGAGCTTTAGAAAGACCACTCTTTAAACGTTCAAGAGTGCTCAAACTGACTTACCTCTGCAAACTTCTGGCTGTAAACTCGAGAAATCCCATCAGGTCCTAAAGTTACGCCATAAATTGTTTCTCCTGCTTCCATTGTCTGACGTTGGTGGGTGATTACGATAATCTGTGCTTCCTCTTTAATTTTCTCTAAAAGCTTTATAAATCGAGCTAAATTAAGGCTATCCAGAGCTGGTTCAACCTCGTCAAAAATATAAATAGGGCTGGGAGAAGTGTAGTGAAAGGCAAAAAGAAGGCTTAAAGCAACCATAGCTCTCTCGCCACCGGAAAGCAAAGAAAGTTTCTTCAATTTTCTCCCCTGAGGTTCGGCTACAATTTCTATCCCGGCGTCAAGAGGTTCTCCCTTAGAAAGAATAAGTTCAGCCCTTCCTTCGGTAAAGAGATAAGAAAAAGTTTGCTGAAAGTGCTGGTTTATTTTTTCAAAAGTTTCCAAAAAGCGATCCCGCAATTTTTTCTCAAGAGAAAGCAAAATTCTACTTAACACTTTTTCTGCTTCTCTCACATCTGACAGTTGCTCTTCAAAATAAGCCTTTCTTTTCTCCAGTTTTTTTGTTTCTTCAACTGCCAGCGGATTAACTGGTCCCAGTCGCTGAAGTCTGGTTCTCAAATCAGCAATCTCCTGCTGAATTTGCTCTCGAGTGAAAATTTTCTTTGGATATTCTTTAATCAGAGTTTCAACTGGCATATTTAGGTCTTCCTTTACTTGCTCCACCAGGTTAGCCACTCTTTCTTTCATTCCAGCCTTTTCTGAACCAATCTCTCTAACTTCTTCTTGCAACCTAACCAATTCTTTTTGCAAATCTTCATTTGCCAGAACCAGAGAAGAAATTTTTTCTCTCAAAGAAGTAAAAGAATCCCGCTCAGTCTGAACCAGGTTATTAACAAAATCCAGTTTAATTTCAATACCAGTTAGTATTTTTTTTAAAATGGCATAAAGAGGCTGAATTTTGTCCCGTACTTTTTCGTATTCCTCAACCACTTTCACCTCTGTGAGAAAAAATTCGCCTTGTTCTTTAATCTCCCTTTCGACTGAAAGGAGCTGCTTTTTTAAAAAACCGGCTTTCTCAATCAAAGTTGAAATTCTTAACTGGCACTGGGCAATTTCTTCAGCCACTCTTCTTTCTTTCTCTAAAATATCTTTCCTTAAAGGCTGGGAAAGCTCACGCAAACCAGAGGTTAATTCTTTTTTTTCTTCTTCTTTTTTCCGAAAAGACTCTAAACAACTTTTAGCTTTCTCCTCTGTAACTTTTTTCTCTTTATTAAATTCCTTTCTTTGCTGCAACAAATTTATAATTCTTTCTTCAGTTCGTTTTTTACCTTCTTTTATTTCTTCCAGTTCTTTCTCTTTATAAACTATTTCAAGATCAATCTGTGTAAGCTCCTCCCCAACTTGTTTGGCTTTGTTCTCTAGCTTTTTCTTCCACTCTTCAAGCCTTTGAGCTTCTTTCTTTAAATTTTCTATTTTTTCTATTAAATTTTTTTTCTCCTTTTCAAAGCGTTCCAAATTCCGCTTCTTGGTAAGCAAGTCAAGGCGCTCAGTTTTTTGACCAAAAGAACCCTTAAAAAGAAATCCTTCAGGAGTTACAAAACCAAAATCCGGATATTCCAGCCCTAATTTCACTGCCTGAGAAGGGCTTTTGACAAGGTAGAAATCGTTCAGTAAAGGCTCAACTTCTTTTAGTCGAGAGTTAAACTTTATTTTCTCTCCTAATGGGGTAAGACCAGAAATTTTTTTAGTTGTCTTACCCTTTTTGATTGGAAGAACCAGAAAAGCAAAAGACTCTTCCTCAGTTTTCTTCAAAAACTCGGCAATTTTTTCTTTATCAATTAAGAATGCTGACAACTTGTCCTCTAAGGCAACTTGTACAGCTTTTTCATATCCTTCTTCTACCTCAATAATTTCAAAAAGAGTTTTAATCTCCTTATTGTAGGGAGGGTTGGGCTTGCCTTCTCGATAAATCAACTCTTTAATTAAGTGAACCTCAGCTAACAACTCTGCTAATTTTTCTTGCAATTCGTCTTGTTCTTTTCGGTTTTGCTCTTTCTCTTCCTCTGCCTTTTCCAACTCCGCTCTAATTGAATTTAAAGACCCTAATGTTTCTTTTTTCTTTCCTTTTAAAATTCCTAACTCATCTGATAGTCTCGCTTCTTCCTTTTTTAACCTCCCCTTTTCTTGATTTAATTTTTCTTCCTCATTTGCCAGCAAATTCAAAGAAGAACTAATGCTTTGAAGCTCAAGACTGTAAGTTTTTGAAGCTAAAGAGAGATTCTGAAGTTCTTTTTCAACACGCTCTATCTGGGCCAGCAAATGATCATGTCTCTTTTCCTTCTCCAACCGTTCTTTTTTTATCCCTTCGCTTACTTTTTGAAGATGGTTAAGCTCTTTATGCAAGCTTTCCAGCTCTCGGTCAAGGTTGTACTTTTCTTCCAGATAAACTTCTTTTTCTTCTTTTTTCTCCTTCAATTTCTTTTCTAGCTGGTAGATACGCCTTCTTGACTCAGAAAGCTTCTCAATTAAATTCTTCCCCTTCTCCTCCAAAACCATTAAGTTGCCATTAATCTTTTCGTAAAACTGATAAAGAGAGTCTTTAATTCGATTCAAATCAGCCGTTGTAAGCCCATATTCACCCAATTCAGCCTGACATTGTTTTATTAAATGGTTATTTTTCTCAATTCTTTCCTTTACTTTCCGCGCCTCTTTAAGCTTTTTTTCTTCTTTTGAGCTACACTCTTCCCAAATCAAGCGAGCCTGCTTTATTTCCTGAGCTAAAAAGTTTTTTGTTAGCTCTTGAAGCTCATCGGCTATTGATTGAGCTTTTAATGATTTTTTAGCTTGAAGTCTTAAAGGCTTTAGCTTTCTCTCAAGTTCGGTGACTATTTCGTCTAATCTTTCCAGGCTTTCTTGAAAAGACTCCAGCCTTTTAAGAGCTCTTTCTTTCCTTCTTCGATACTTAAACACCCCTGCTACTTCTTCAACTAACCTTCTTCTTTCCTCCGGGCTACTGTTTATTACTTCTTCAATCTGCCCCTGACTAACAATAGTGTGAAGTTTTTGTCCAATCCCTGAGTCGGCTAAAATTTCTTGAATATCGATTAAGCGGCAGGGAGAACCATTTAAAAAATACTGAGACTCACCTGAACGATATAAACGACGAGTGATAGAGACTTCCGAAAACTCCAGAGGAAGGGTGCCGCAAGAGTTGTCAAGAACTACCGTCGCCTCCGCCAGGCCGAGCGGGGGGCGATCCTTGGTGCCAACAAAAATCACATCCCCCATCAATGAAGCTCTCAAAGCTCGGGCATTTTGCTCACCAAAAACCCACAAAATAGCGTCGATTAAATTACTCTTGCCGCTCCCGTTTGGCCCAACAATAATGTTTATACCGGGCTCAAACGAGACAACAGTTTTGTTGGCAAATGATTTAAAACCTCTTAAAATAACTGTTTTTAAATGCATTCTAAACGCTTTCTACAAGGCTCACCCCGTAAACTTCTTTCATTTGCCGTAAGGCAAACTGGTGCATCTCTTCATTTAAGCCAATAACTAAATTTTTTTCTACTTCAATTTTATAACCGCGACTTGCCGCATCAGCTGCTGTTCCCATCACACAGATATTAGTAACCAAACCAGTCAAAATAAGGCTCTTAACTTGATTCTCCCGCAAATAAAGGTCAAGGTCAGTGCCGTAAAAAGCTGAGTATCTCCTTTTTCTAACAATATAATCTTGTGATTGAGGTCTGATTTCCTCCACTACTTCTGCACCCCAGCTTCCCAAAACACAGTGAGACGGCCAAATAGAAAATTCGGGATCATCGGAGCGATGAGAATCGCACACATAAACTACCAATTCTTTTTCTTTTCTAGCCTTTTCAATCCTTTTTTGAAAAAGGCTAAGTTTCTCCTTAGCTCCTGGAACTACCAATGTTCCACCTTCTTTAACAAAGTCATTTAACATATCAATCACCAACAAGGCTCGTTCAGGCACCGGAAACCACCTCCTTCTTATAGTTTTTCCGACGCTGAGCTAGCTGATGTAAGAAATAAATAAGAAAGAAAAGAAGTATGGTCGAGCCCTCAAAAATTGATTGCTCAGAATTTAAAGTTAAATTAGGAAAAACTTTCAACCCTGGCTGAGCAAAAACATCGGTTAAAAGGTAAAAAGAACCTACTAATGGATTCAAAGGTGAAACTCCTAAAAATTTAAGAACTACACGGATTGCCAGTAAGTTTTCGATGATAACCATTGATAAATCAAAAAGGTGCCAGCTATAGCTTTTTTTAATTGCTATGTTTTCACTTTCTTTTTTTTCGTCCAAAAACCCTCCAGTTTGCGACTTTTTTTAGTTTAAACTAATATTTTAATACCAGAATGAAAAAGATAAAACAGGTTAACATAAGAAAGGCTCAAATCAAAGAAGCTAGAGTAATTTTCGAAATTATCTATTATTTCGTTAAAAAAAATCTACTTCTCCCTAGACCTTTAAGCGAAATCTATGAAAACATTAGAGACTTCTGGATTGCCCAAATAAATGAAAAAATCGTCGGTTGCTGCTCTCTGCACCCTTACTGGGAAGATTTAGCTGAAATACGTTCTTTAGCTATCCTGCCAGAATATCAAAGAAAAGGAATTGGGAAAATGCTTCTCGAAGAGGCTTTAAAGGAAGCTCAGGAACTAGGTATAGAAAAGGTATTTACTCTCACATACCAGCCTGACTTTTTCAAAAAAAACAATTTTAAGCCAATAGATAAAAAAAAACTACCTCAGAAAATTTGGCGTGACTGCTGCAGCTGCTTGCACTTCCCGGATTGTTGTGAAGAAGCTTTAGTAATAAAATTTAAAAACAAAGGAGGCAAAAGTTGAACTGGCAACAAATAGCAACTTTTATTTTTTTGTTTTTCATGCTGATTTTTTCTTTCTGGGCATACAGGCTTTCCAGCCAGAAAAACAGTAGCTCCGAAAGTAAAAGAACGACAAAACTCGAGACTAAAAAAGTTAAGGCAAAGAGACGGTAGGAGTTAAAGTTTTAATGGGCTTGGTCCCCACTCTTTTTATCTCAGGTTTGGCTCGATAATAGCTAATAAACTTGTCTTCCCTAATTAAAACCCCGTTTCGATATACTTTCCGCTTAACCACTACCGTGCCACCATTAACGCCGCGTTCCTCAATTTCTTCCTTTCCCTCGAGCAAGTTCGGGTCTTTGATGATCTCAGTCTTAAAAGGCCTGATGTTAGTGAAGGGAGAGGTTTCATACTTCACTTTAATTCCAGTTGAGTACCCATATAAAGCAATGGTCAAACTTCCTGAACCGACAAAACATTTAATCAAAATATAGTTAGCCGTATCATTTTTGAACCTTAAATCCAGACTTCCGTAAGAAAGGGTTGCATCACGCCCTTTTGGGTATTTCGAAATATAAAAGCTATGGTTGTGCCGCTCAATAACCGGAAGGCCGGCGAAAAAAACCGCATTAAAAAGGGTAGTGGCTACTTGACAAACACCTCCACCTAAAGAAGGAACAAGTTTGCCGTTAACAATGGTAGGAGCTTCCTTGTAGCCTTTCTCGGCTGTTCTTGGCCCAATCCATTGATTAACAGAAAATGCTTTGCCAGGAGCAATTAAAGCTCCATCAAGACTTTTGGCTAAAAGCCTGATATTATTTACCCTTGCTGATTGGGAAGGGTCAAAATAAGTGGTAAAGTAGGAAATTCTTTCTTTAATTCCCATCGCTTTGGCTTCAGCTGTAGTTATTTCAGGTTCAACAGCTTTTAGCTTTAGTTCCACAATCCTTTCCTTATCAGAAGTCGCAAAACTTAAAATATCCCTACGAGCAGCTTCAGCATCGATTTCTTTCCCTTCTTGAGATGGAACAATCTCCACTGAGTTCCCATAAACTTTGAAACTAGCGTTTATCGGCTTCACTTCATACTTTTTCACCAATGACTTTAGATATAATTTAAGTTTATTCAATTTTAAATTTAACTGAAAAGTGGGTGACTCTTGAAAAGAAATCATGGGAGCCAAATCTTCAGGTTTCAAAATCCAGCTCTCATTTCGATAATTAAGAAGAATAGGTTTTGATAAAAGTTTTTTTACTTCGGGCAATAATTTTTTAGCTTCTTCAGTTGTTACTTCTGGCTCCTCAGCTTCCAAATTTAACTTAACCAACTTGCCTTCTTCTCGAGTAAAAGCCTCAATGATTAGTTTTTCCGCCTCAACAAAATTAATGCTTTTTCCATTTTTGCCAGGAACCAGATAGATTTCTTCAGAAGACTTGACAACAATTTTAGCATCTTCAGGCGGAATGCGAACCTTGTTGTTAAAATTTTCCAGGATTCTTCCAAGTTCATTTCGATTGTATTTTAACTTGGGCTTTAAATTTTCATTTTTAAAATAAAGTCGAAAACGGGTTAATAAATTTGAAAAAAAGCCCTGGCTTCTTCCCAATCTAAAAGCTTTTTTAGCTAACTCCTGATTATCAACCTTTAAACCAATTTCTTCAGCGTAAACATCAATTTTCTCCCCTTTAGCCTGCACTGAAACCGGTTTTTGGAAAAGTTCCTGATAATAAAGGTTTGCTTCCCTTGCCGCTTCGTTTTTTGAAAGAAAAGAAAGGTTTAAGCCAGCAGTCCTCACTCCATAATGAATACGGTTAGCAAAAACCAAAAAATCTAAGGCTGAAACCAAAATAAAGGCAATAAGTATGATTAAAAAAATTTGGGTTATTTTCTGCTTTTTCATCAGCTCTAAATGCTAATTCCTTTAATCAAAACGGGCGTAATTATACTCCATTAAACTTGCTTTTGGCAAAGTTAGATTTTTCTTTTTAGTTATGGTCAACCTGACTCCTTCTAAAGCAGAAAGAGTTTGAACGACTCCCCCTGGTAATATTAGTGCTCCCTTCAAACTTTGAGGGTCACCAACTGCTCTAATATAAATCGGAAATTTAAATTTCCTCCCACTGATTAACAAAACTGAGTTTTTAAGATTTAAATAATCCCGCAAACTAAGTCTGACTCCATTGATAGCTATCGCCTCTGCTCCAGCTGCCTTTATTTCGTTTATCAAATCAAGCAAGTCCAAAGTTTTTAAAACACCTGCATCATCTTCAATTACAACTTCAACACCCTCGCCTGAAATTTCTTTTAAACCTGAGAGAACTGAAACTCGCTCAAGGTCATCAAGAGCTTGTTTGAGAATTTCTTTCTGAGAAGTTTCTTTCTGTTCGTAATCAAGAAGACGAATCTCAAGCTCATAAAGTTTACGGCGCAAGACATCATTTTCTACAGAGATCTGATAGGTAAGCTGTCCGAGATCATAATCAGACATCTCCTCTAACGGTTTAGCCCTCTGGTGCAGCCTGATCTGAGTCCCAAAAAGAAAGCCTAAAATTAGAAATAATATAAGAACCGAAAGTAAACTCGGTCTAAAAAGCTTAAGTTTTTCTTTTTTCATTCTTTACTTTCTTCCAGCATTATATGTCGAATAGCCGAAAGGTTCTGAAAAATTCTTACTCCAAAAGCAACCACTGCAGCCCAGTAAAGGTCAATACCAAGCTGATCGCCAAGGTAGGTTAAAAAGGCAGCAAAAAAAGAGTTAAAAATAAAGCCAGTGAAAAAAATGTTGACTTTAAACTTGTCCTCAAGCCAGGCTCTCAAACCACCAAAAAGAGTATCCATAGAAGCTAATATGGCTACCCCTAAATATTTAGCATAGGGATAGACTGGTGCTATAGGAAACTTCAGATAAAAAGCTAAGCCAACCCCAAATAAAAAGGCAAGCAAGACCAACCAGATAACTATAAGAAATCTTTTCAACGCTCAACCCCCAATGGCCCATTGTATGATGGCAAATAAACTTCCTTCAGCTCTTTTAAGCGAATTTGCAGCCCAAAGGTAGGCACATATTCTTTTAAAAAAACTGTTGACTCTTCGTCTTCTTCTAATGCTTTCAAAAGCCTCGAGGGAGATCCAATAGCTTTAATATTATAAGGAGGAACAAGGCGAACAGAATTGACCATAATCGTTGCTCCCACACATCTAATGGTGCTGTTAAAAATTAGCCTTTGATTATTAATCGCTATTCCCTCTGCTCCACCTTTAAGTAAAGCGTTGACAATAACCCTCAAATCATAGTCGTGAATTAAGTAGTTGTTTGGGTCAGCACCAGCCGGGATACTTATGCTATCACTCAACACTATCTCAACCCCCGGCCCCCGAGCTGCCAGCAAACCCAAATAAACTTGAGACTTCTTTAGTTCAGATTTATACTTGTCCAATAAACCTTGATTCTTTAGAGCACTTTCTTCTATCTTCTTTAAATTTTTCTCTAAGGTAGCAATTTCTCTTTTCAAATGTTTTCTTTCCTCTTCTAAACGATAAACATTCTTAATCAGCTCTTTTTTACGCCCAGCCGGCAAAGGCTCCAAATAAGCTGAACGAGCTTGAATAGCATAGGTAATCAAATAACCAAGAACGAAAGAAATTAAAATGAGCCAAGTAATTTTTTTCAACTTCTTTTACCTTTCAATTCTAATAAGTTTAAAACCTGGCTCTTTAGATTTTCCAGTCTCTCTTCGTTTCTGGCTTCAAGATAAACCCGAGCCACTGGCTCAGTTCCCGAGAGTCTTAACAAAAACCAGGAACCGTCAACTAAAACTACTTTTAATCCATCAATCTGGTTTATCTTTTCTGTTTCTATTCTCTTGAGCTCTCTTTCTTTTAGTTTTTCAGCTGGCTTTTCGATTAGCTTTTTAAGTCTTTCTTTTTCTTTTTCTTCAATCGAAAAGTCAAGGCGACAGCTTAAGTAAGGTCCAAATTTTTCTACTAAATCTTCCTTGACTTGAGCAAAGCTTCTCCCTTCGGCCAGTATCTCAAGACAAAGCAAAACTGCCAGAATGCCATCCTTTTCCGGAATGTGACCCTGAATTGTCACTCCCCCGCTTTCCTCTCCACCTAAAAGCAAACCTTGCTTCATCATAACTTCAGCAATGTATTTAAATCCAACGGGCGTTTCCACCAACTTCACACCATATTGTTCAGCAATACGGTCAAGTAAGTGAGTAGTAGCAACCGTGCGAACAATATTGCCCCGCCAGCCTTTTATCTCGAGTAGATAATAAGCAAGAATTGAAAGTAACTCGTTGGTTGAGAAAATGGAAGAAGGAGACTCCGCCACTCCGAAACGGTCAGCGTCGCCGTCAAGTGAAAAACCAGCTAGCGCTTTTTCTTCATTAACATTCTTTAAAAGCAACTTCAAATTCTCGGCATTGGGGTCAGGTGAGCCGCCGCCAAAATAAGGGTCTCGACAGTTATTAATAATCAAAAAAGACAGTCGAGAGGCAGAAAAAATTTTTTCAAATAATCCGATGGCAGCTCCATAGTTAGGGTTAAATAAAACTTTTAAATTGCTTTTAGCAATTAACTCAAAGTCAATGACTTTCTTAATCTGCTGTAAATATGCTGGAAAGGGATTAAATTCTTCTATTAGTTGTCCGCTGAAATTTCTTTCCTCAACCTCTTCTGGTATCAAGTTTTCAATTTTTGAAGTTATCTCTGGACTCGCCGGGCCACCATAAGATGGGATAAACTTTAGTCCACTATAAAAACTGGGATTATGACTAGCAGTTATCATAACCGCTCCCGACAGGTTAAAAAAGCGAGCAGCAAAAGCAGTTACGGGAGTAGGATAAAACCTGTCGCCATAAAGGGCTTTAATTCCATAGGAAGCAAAAACTTCAGCCACCTTACGAGCAAATTTTTCCGAAAGAAATCGGGTGTCGTAGCCGATAAAAACTGGCTCTTTTAAGTTTTCTTCTTTTAAGTAAAGAGCAATTCCCGTTGCTACTCTTTGCAAATTATAAAAGTTGAAATCCTCAGCTATAATCCCTCGCCAACCATCAGTTCCAAATTTAATCACTTTACTCCTCAATGATTTCTTTAACCTCTTCAATCATGTCTTCCGCTAAAGCAAGGGCTTCTCGATTGTCTTTGCCCTCAGTGTAAATTCTTAATACTGGATCAACAGGGTCAGGAAGCACCAGTGTCCATTTTTTCTTGCTCCCGTGATAAATTTTTACCCCGTCTAAAAGGTCTTTTTCTGCCTCCCTATATCTTTCAACCAAAACTCTAATTGCTTCCCCTTTCTTTTCCCAAGAACAATAAACAACTTTCTGAACAAGAAATGGATGAGGTACGTGCTCGAGAATCTCTGAAAGTGGTTCTTTAACAGCTGAAAGATATTCAAGAAGTTTTAAGGTTGACATCACCCCATCGTAAGCTGGAATAAATCGGGGAAAAATAAAGCCTCCTCCCTGAGCGCCAGCAAAAATTACATCAGGGCGCGTAGCTGCTCTCATCCACTCAGCTGGACTCATTTTTACTCTTAAGACCTTTCGGTTATATTCTGCTGCTATTTCTTCTGCTAAATAAGAAACGCTGACAGGTAAGGCAATTTTCCCTTTCCTCTTCTCTAAAGATGAAACCAGCTTAATGAAAAGAAGAAGCAAAACATCAGGATTCACTCGATTGCCCTCGTTATCGACCAGATATATTTTCTCGCCAGCGCTATCAATCAAAACGCCAAAGTCAGCCTGGAAGACTTTAACCGTCTCCGAAAGATTGTTAAGAGCTGTTTCGAATTCATCAAAGGACAGAGTAGTTCGATTTTCGTCAGTATAAGCATTCAAAGAAATTGCATCACAGCCAATCTTTCCCAAAATAAAGGGAAAAACTAAAGCAGAAGTGCCAAATGAATGATCAATAACAATCTTTTTAAACAGTTTTTTTGCCTCGCATAAAGGAAAAGCTTTACAAAGAGCTGAGGAATAATACTCCATCATTCGAGCCTGATACTCGATTTTGCCAATTTCGCTATAAAATGCTCGACGAAAATCTTCGCGAAAAAAATATCTTTCGATTTTTCGCTGAAATTCTTCTTCAATATCAATCCCTTTTTCGTCAAAGAATTGAATTTGAAGAGACTGACTATCAAAAGGAGAAATTCGAATATGAATTCCTCCCTGACTAGCTGAGTTAAGTACAGCGAAGCGAGCAATCGGCGCTGAGCAAACCCTCAAATCTTTAACATTAATCCCAACCCCAGTTAATCCGGCAATTATAGCCCGATTTATCATCCGAGCTGCCCAGCTGGCATCGCGACCACAAACCACTGTTGAGCCGACTGGCAAAAGCGAACCATAAGCCATTGCTAGGCGAAGGGCAAAATCAGGAGTTATGTCAACATTTATCAAACCCTGAGCACCTTGAGGCCCAAAAAGAGTTCTTACGCCTCGAGTTTCCCAAACAATGCTTCGATTAACAATAGCCCCTGCTTCAACAGTCTTAAAGGGGTAAATTTTAACATCATGGCCAATGAAAGTATCAGCTCCCACTATACATTCATCCCCAATCACTGCCCTTTCTTCAACTCGAGCTCCCTTCCGAATCTCACTATTTCGACCAACAATACAGTTATGTAAAACAGCATTGGTTCCCACAAAAACATTGTCAGCTATTATTGCCCGATGAATATGAGCTCCTTCTTTCAAAACTGCATTATGTCCAATGATTGAAAGTTCTCCAATGCTGACTCCCTTTTCAATTTTTACATGAGGACCAATTAAAGAAGGACCGTCAATTTTTGCCTTAGGATCAATTGAGACTCCTTCACCTACCCAAACATGATTAGCCATTTTGATCCCAGCCGGTTCAAACTTAACTCTACCTAATAAAAGATCAAAGTTTGCTTTACGGTACTGCTCAAGGTCACCAATGTCGCACCAGTAACCATCAGCCACATAACCATAAAGAGGCTTTTTCTCCTCCAAAAGCATTGGAAATAAATCCTTGCTAAAATCAAAAGGTCTATCAGTAGGAATATAACCAAGCACCTCGGGTTCTATAACATAAATTCCGGTATTGACAGTATTGCTAAAAACCCCGCCCCAGCCAGGTTTTTCTAAAAACTTTTCTATCTTGCCATCTTTGGCTGTTATCACAATTCCAAATTCCAGTGGATTCTCAACTTCCTTTAAAGCAATAGTTACTAAAGACTTTTTCTTCTTGTGAAACTCTATAAGGGAAGTTAAATCAAAATCAGTTAAAGCATCACCACTGATAACGATAAAAGTATCATCGAGATAACTCCCGGCATTTTTAACCCCGCCAGCTGTCCCCAGAGGCTCCTCTTCAGTTACATATTTTATTGTCATCCCAAAATCCTTACCAGAAGAAAAGTAGTGGCGAATCAGCTGAGGTAAAAAGTGAACGGTTACAACAACTTCGTCTATACCATGTCTTTTTAATAAAAGCAAAATATACTCCATAACTGGCCGGTTAGCCACGTTAACAAGTGGTTTCGGTAAATTACTGGTTAGAGGACGAAGTCTCGTTCCTTCGCCTCCAGCCATCACCACAGCTTTTACAGCCATTTACTTCACCTCTTTAACTTCAAAAAATTTTGTCGTCTTAGGAACGCTTTCTCTTTTCCAAACGGTACGGGCAGCTATAAAGTAATCAAAACCAGAGTACAAATAGACTAAAGCACCTAAAACATAAATATAATGCCCTAACCTTTCCGCTCCAGGAAAAACTGCTATAACTAAACTGCTAAAAATCAAAAAAGTTGCAATTTTGCCAAGCAACGAAACGCTTAAGGAAACTTTCCGAGCTTTTAAAAAGAGGTAACCAACTACAATCAAAAAGTCGCGAAGCAAAACTGGTAAAACAAAAATTAGAGGAAGATAGCCCTGAAAATAATAAGCAACCAGAACTGAAAAAATAAATAGACGGTCAACTAAAGGATCAAAAACAACTCCAAAATAGGTTACCTTACTCAATCTTCTGGCTATCTGACCATCGAGAAAATCAGTAAAAAAAGCCAACAAAAGAAGAGACCAAACAGGAAAATCCGGCCAGTAAAAGAAAAAGTAAAGAAAAGCAGGGATCATCAACAACCGTATTAAGGTAATTAAATTGGGTAAGTTAAAAATTTTCTCCTTCTCCTTTTTGTTTTCCAGCATGCAATAATTTTACCCCAAAAGAAGGTTTAAGGTAAGCTAAAAATATCTTCCTTGCTGATAAAAAGAGCTTCTAAACTCCATTCAATACAAAAAAATAAAGTTCTTTTCAACTTGAAACCCCAATCATCAGCTAAAAACAAATAGAGCAATTACAAAAGTATAAAGCAAATTTAGTGAATAGCAAAAAACACGCAGTTAATTCAGAATGGTCGGGGCGACCCGATTTGAACGGGCGACCTCCAGCCCCCCATGCTGGTGCGCTAGCCACCTGCGCCACGCCCCGATCTTGCAAAACTTCAGCTTGATTATAGGATAGAAAAAGAACCAATTCAACACTCAGGTTCCCTCAATAATTCAATGTTTGTCTAAACTTCCTTAATCAGGCAAAACCTTGTTAATTTTTTGGACTTTTTCTAAAAAAGGGTTGATTTTGGTGTGAGATTGAGATAGTTTTTTAAACATCTGGAGGGGTGCCTTGAAAGCGTGGCTTGATTTCCTAAAAGAGAAATGGGATAAATTTTGCGAAGAAAACGGGTTATTTCTGACAACCAGGCAACAAATTGGTTTAGTAGTTCTACTTCTCTTTTTTCTCAGCGGGCTTGGTTTTTATTATTATCTCTCCCTTCCTAAACCACTCAAGTTAGCTCAAACCAACGAAAAACCAAAACTAAGAAAAAGCACTGATGTAGAGGTCAAAATTGCCATCCATGTTGGGGGTGAAGTTGAAAAGCCAGGAGTTTATTATTTTCCGCCCGGCAGAAGAGTAATTGATGCTATAAAAGCAGCTGGAGGGGCAAAAAAGGAAGCTAATCTTGATGCAATTAACCTGGCCCGCAAACTTCGTGACGGCGAAAAAATCATCATCCCTCCTCAAAATTCTCCTTCAAACCATTCCTCAAACAATTACGAAGAAAGCAAACTTATAAATTTAAACACTGCCAGCCAGGAAGAACTGGAGTCTCTGCCAGGTATAGGAGAAACCCTGGCTCAAAGAATCATAGAATACCGGGAAAAGAACGAAGGCTTTCAAAAAGTAGATGAGTTAAGAAACATTGAAGGGATTGGAAAGAAAAAATTCTTTCAAATAAAAGACCTGGTCACCGTGGAATGAACCGACCTACTCCACTTTTCTGGTTTTTCTTAAGTTTTTCTCTGGGAATATTTTTAAAAACTCAAAATCAAACAAAATTTTTCTTTGTTTTAAACTTCCTCTTGCTATTTTTTCTTCTTTTGATTAAACCAAAATTCCGACCAGTCTTCTTTGCCATTCTGGCTTTTTTAATTTTTGGTTGGATTCGGGCATCAGGTTATTACTCGCTGAAAAAATTTGAAGGTAAAATAGTCGAAGTTGAAGGTGAAATTGAAAGAAGTGGTAAACATTGTTTTATATTCTTGAAACACTTATTTTTTAAAAACCGGCGCTATCTGGTAGAAGGAAAAGCATATTTAAGGAGCTTTAACACCTATCATCTTTGTCAAGGGGGAAAAGTAATCTTAAAAGGCAAGTTAACAAAAACTGACAATACCTATTACATTCTCTCGAAACCAGTAATTATCAAAAAAACTGATTCCTATTGCCAGCGCATTCTAATAAAGATTAGAAATCGAGCACGCCTCTTTTTTAAAAAAAATTTGCCTCCAGAAGAAGCTAATTTTATAACCTCTTCTCTTTTTGGTCGGATAGAGATTGACTCAAGCCTTTATGGGTTCTTTCAAAAAGCTGGAGTTGCTCACTTGCTTGCCATTTCCGGTCTACATGTTGGATTTTTGTTTCTTTTCATTTTTTATTTTTTTTCTTTTCTCCCCCGCTTCCCCCGCTATTGCCTTTGCTTTTCTTTTCTTTTTTTCTACGCCTCTTTAGCCGGCTTAACACCTTCAGTCCTAAGAGCTTCGCTTATGCTCTTAATAAGTTTTATCACCTTAGAAATTGGACGAACTCAACAAATAATTAATAACCTTTCACTTGCTTGTTTTATAATGCTTTTTTTTAACCCTTTTTTGCTCCATAACTTAAGCTTCCAACTTTCAGCTCTGGCTGTAGCTGGCATCGGATTTTTCAAACCTCTACTCGACCAATTTGTCTCGATTTATCCTGAAAGCTTAAAAAGTCTTATTAACATAACTCTCTCTGCTCAACTAGGCACCCTACCTCTGGTGCTATATGTTTTTGGAAACTTTCCCTTAATTTCTATTCTGTCCAACCTTTTAATTATTCCTCTTTTTAGCTTGGTTATCTCGTTTGCTTTCTTTGCATTTGCTTTAAGCCTTCTTGCCTCATTTTTAACCCTACCACTTATGCCTTTACTCTTTCTTGCTGCCAGAATAATAATTTTAACTGTTAAAACTTTATCTTTATTTCCTCCGCTGAGTCCGGTTATGACAATTTTAACCTTTTTCTCCCTTCTTTCAGTCTTTTCCTCTAAAATCATATTAAAACAAAAATTAAAAATTAATCTTTTTAGCTTTTTAACTTATTATCTACTAATTTTCTCTTTTGTGCTCTGGCATTACTCCTTATGTACTTATTTTCATCCGCCAACTGTTACTTTCTTAAATGTTGGGCAGGGAGATGCCTGCCTTATCCAGCTACCACGAGGGCAAAATTTATTAATCGACGGAGGACCCTCAAGCTCTCTACTATTTAAAAGTTTGC
>FMSI01010753.1_pt1 | contig 18454 bp, 13 predicted proteins | sample 1504471 | NCBI WGS metagenome assembly FMSI01 (sample SAMEA4475357, study PRJEB15587) | soil metagenome | biome: Soil; feature: Field | place: India | collected 2015-03-11 | depth 0 m
CCCCCCCTCCAATTTTTCTCGGCTCTCAACCGTCAAAACTAGCGATACTTTCTCTTCCCTGGTCGGCAAAAAAGAGTTAGCCACAACCTTCTAACTCTACCAGCCATCACAATTAAAATTGGCAGCATCCGTGCCAAACCAACTATTGTTGCGTAACTATATTAATTTACAGTAACTTAAACAATAGAAGCGGAAAAGGGAAAAGGGCCAGTGTCTCTTCTTGTGAAACGGTTTATTCGTAATTTTCTGGCGTAGATATGAAATAAGATGCGAAGTTACAGAATGTTAACTATATGTGTCTCCAAAATGATACAAATGTTTAAAATAGTCTACTTTTTTCTGGAGATGTTATGTTTTTTGAGCAACCGATAAAACTGCGCCCGGCTGTATCCGGCAAGTCGCGCTGCTTTTGTAACATCACCGCCTGTCTCTTCAAGAACTCGCAACAATGTCAACCGCTCCACCTCTGCTACCGCTCTTGTCTGGGCATCTCGACGGCGTTTGCGTAAATCCATTTCCCCTTCACCCGCCCTCTTCTTTGCTATTTCCTGGAGTTCAACTGGCAGATCTTTAATACTGATCATTTCCCCTCCAGCAAGCACAGCCGCGCGCTGAATTACATTCTGTAATTGTCGGATATTTCCGGGCCAGTCATAAGCAAAAAAACATTGCATAACCTCTTCTTCAACTCCTTTAACATGTCGGTTGGTCTCCTGGTTGACGCGGGAAATAAAATAATTTACCAGTTCGGGGATATCTTCTTTTCTTTCCCGCAGTGGCGGCATGATAATTTCTACACCGTTCAAACGATAGAAGAGGTCCTGGCGAAACTTATTTTCTTTAATTAACTGTTCAATGTTTTGATGGGTCGCCGTTACAATTCGGACATCCAACTTTATCGGTTTTGTACCTCCTACTCTTTCAATCTCTTTCTCCTGCAGGACCCGAAGCAATTTTGCCTGCAACCCCGCGCTCATATCCCCGATTTCATCCAGAAATACCGTCCCGCCATTGGCAATCTCAAATTTTCCCTTTCTTGCTACCACACCGGTGGCAGCCCCTTTTTCTACCCCGAAAAATTCTGCTTCAAGAAGTGTCTCGGGCACCGCCGAACAGTTAACCGCCACAAATGGCTTGTCCCGCCGGGGACTTGAATAGTGTAGAGCACGGGCAACAAGTTCTTTTCCGGTCCCGCTTTCCCCCCGGATCAGCACCGATACCGAGGAGTTCGCAACCCGGGAGACAATGGCTAAATTTTCCTGCATTGTCTTGGAACGGCCGATTACGCCGGAAAACCGCAACCCCGGTATCGTAGTTGTGACCGGCTGAAAAACTACCTCGGCAGCGGCAAGCCGATGCACTGCCGGTGCTAGAATCGCAGCGATTGTCTCCAGTGTAAACGGATTAACTTTGAAAACCGTTGTTTTAGTACTTTCAAGATAAATGCCCCCCAGAATCTGGCCACCGCTGATAACAGAAAAATAGATGCCGCTATCTGTTACCGCCGGTTTACCACCAGGGATAGCAACCGTCTTGACTTTTGCCAGATCAACTTTTCCCACAACCAACCTTACACTCTCGCCCATCACCAATGCCCCACCGACACAACTCCATCCTTCACACATCCTCCGCATACTTTCTTCAAGAAGTCTTACTGGCTCCAATCCCAGCGTCGCCAAACCAGAAATTGCCGAAAGCACCGCCATGTCCCGGTCGGTTCCAAGTTCTAACTGAAACAGCAAACGGTTTATCTCATCCGCCTCAGCGACAACTGAAAGATTGCGGAAAATCTGCGCCGCCCGTTTCAAAAACAGCTCTCCCTGTTCCTGGTTTCCTTCCTTCAAAAGCAACCGCCCGTATTGAAATTGAACCCGGGCAAACTCATAACTCTCTGGAGCATCGGCTAAAATGGTAAGGGCCCGTTTAAAACAGTCGCTCGCCGCCGCCGTCATCCCCTTCTCCATCTCCAGTAACCCTTCAACTCTCAACGCCTCCGCTTCACTTTTTCGCAATTCAAGTTCTCTGGCTAACTCACGGGCGCGCGTGCATAATCCCTGACATCGTTCCATCTCTCCGCGGGCAAGCTCCAGTTCCGCCATGCGCCAGTAGGCTTCAACAAGCCCCATTCGGTCCTCTGTTTTTTTACACCGGTCAATCGCTTCCTCATAAACTTTAGCCGCCGCGGCAAGGTTATGATGACGGTAATACGCCTCTCCCAGATTGGTCAATCCATCCCGCAATAATTCCGAAGCGGTTCTGCCCTTGCGACCGGCATCAACCACCGCGCTGAAAAGCTCTATCGCCCGCTCCAGACGATTTCGTTTCAAAAATAATTCCCCCAGCATATTCATCGCACTCCACCGAATGTATTCGTATCCCGACTTCTCCGCCAGTGCTATCGCTCGATAAAAATTTCCTATCGCATCCTCCCAATTTCCCAGTTGGGCAAACGCCCATCCCAAATTACAATAGGCTATCGGCTCGCTCACCCCTTCCTCGGCCGGTAATTCAACACACCGCTGGTAATATCTAAGTGCCTCATCAAACTTCCCTCGCATACCCGACAGATTACCCAGTTGATTGAGCACCGCACAAACCCCATCGTTATAACCAATCTCCTCCCAGATATTCAGCGCCTGCTGATAACACTGAACCGCCTCAGGATATTCGCTAACCGCATAAAAGGCTGATCCCAGCAGATAAAACCCAGCCCCCTCCAGGCGCCGATGTCCAATTCGGCGCGCCATTTCCAGAACCTGAGTAGCATAGTTGCGGCCGTCTTCAACCTCTCCGAAGTCCATACAAATCTCAGCCAATCCTCGTGCCGCCCGGGCTGCTACCTCCAAGTCACCCAGCGCACCGGCAGACCTTAGTGCTTCCGTTAAAAAAATTTTGGCTTCAGTCGGGTTTCTGTGCCGGAGTTCCTCTCCAAGCTGAATTAGGCAGAACATCCGATCCTTCCCTTCGGCTTTTTCCAATGTCTTTTTTAATAATTGAATCTTATCCTCTAACATATACCCCTCAGCATAGATGCGCTCATCACCAATGTCAAGCATGGCAAAATTTGACTGACTGCAAAATTGGTCTAATATACTGACAACGGTAATAAAAATGCCGTTCCTTTGAGAAAGTGTCTTATCGAAAGGAGATAAAAATGGCAAGAGCAACCTGCCCTCAGTGTGGCAACACCAACACCTGGGCTCATTATGAACACCCTAACTGCCCCAAGTCATCCCTTAGTGTCTACACTTGGAAAAAAGAAGCAGAAATCGGTCCGGATGGCAGACCGGTAAGCCATCCCTGTCCGGGTTGTAATGACGGCTTTCCCCACCCCCCATCATATCTCCGTTGTGATGACTGTGGCAATCAGTGGTAGGCTGATGTTCAATTAAAAGGAGCCAGATTACATCAACATACCACCATCAACCCTGATTACCTGGCCGGTAATATAACCAGCCTCTTCAGAAACCAGAAATAGACAAACTCCGGCAACGTCTTCCGGTGTCCCCGCCCTCTTTAAGGGAATTGCACTAAGGTAAGCCGTTTTTGTCGCCTCATCAAGCTTTTCTGTCATCGCGGTAGCGATAAAACCCGGGGCGATAGCGTTAACCGTTATATTTCTCCCTGCCAGTTCCTTAGCAACCGATTTGGTGAACCCGATTAACCCCGCTTTTGCCGCAGCATAATTTGCCTGACCGGCATTACCCATCTGCCCGATTACCGAACTGATATTAACTATTCTGCCCCAGCGTGCTTTGATCATCTCCCGACAGCAGGCCTTGGTAAAGTTGAACGCCCCCTTAAGATTAACCGCGATCACCCGGTCAAAATCTTCTTCGTTCATCCGCAACAACAAACCGTCCCGGGTAATTCCGGCGTTATTTATTAAAATATGAATGCCGCCAAAGTCTCCGGCCACCTTGTCGGCAATACTCATCACCAAGGAAAAATCGGCCACATTTACCTGATAGGCCTTGGCTTTTCCGTCGGTCCTCCTTATTTCAGCGGCGACCGCCTCCGCGGCCTCTCCAACCAGGTCACAAACCGCCACCATCGCACCAGCGCCAGCCAGCCGGAGTGCTATCGCCCTGCCGATACCCGAACCAGCACCAGTTACCACCGCACATTTACCAGAAAGGTCAAAGTTCATATTCTCCTCCTATCTAACAACTGTCAACCTGCCGGTATTCTCTTCTTTTATCCCCTCCTCCTCAATCTCAATGATATAAATATATAACCCGCTTGTAACCGGTTTACCCTGTTCATTACGCAAATCCCAGTAAGCGGCACGATGCCGCCGATTTATCTCCTCTGGCTCCCGGTCCAGCTTTCTCACCGGCTCCCCGGCAAGGTTATAAATGCGCACATTGAATCCGGGATATTTTTCGGCAAGCCGAAAACTGTCAGTCGGGGTGTAAACAATCTTCGCCGGAACACCCCCGCGAGAAGGAATAACCGGATTAGGAAATGCGTAAACCCGGCCAAGAAAAAGCGGCGCTATCTTAAGTACCGCCGCCATTACCGAATCAGACGCAGCTATTTTTTCAATAACTACTCCGGTTGGAACCCCGTCATAAAATGCGGTTGATGGAGTGGTGAAATTGCGCACCCCGGTATCGCTTTCCTTCCACAAATGGGCGTCACTCCCCCGGTCACCAGGACCAAGGACGTAACTAGGTGAACGGTCCGCCCGAAGTATGCCCACCAGTGGCCGACGCTCATCGTCATTATTCGGTCTCGTTTCATCAACGTGGAGTATTAGCAAACCGCTACCCGGTAGACCCCGATCAAAACCGATCCGTTGTCGGTTTTCAACCAGAAAATACTCTCCGTTTCCGAATCTACCGTATAGCCAGTCCGGACCACCCGGGTTTTCCAGCAGACGAAAAGCGCAAGGCGTACCTGCTACCGCAGGAATTCGGGCAAAAACTGAATCAACCGTCCCGGGCTCAACCGAATCCGGCGTCGTCCACCCGAGGAGATACTTACACCAAGCACAAGGATGAACAGGAGAACTGCCGTAGGGTTCAGATTCACTTGCCCTACCCCATCCCCCTGCTGCCATCAAACAGAAACCACCCAATCCCGAACTGGAATAATCGGTGTCATAGAGGTCAGGCAAGCCGAGAAGATGTCCAAATTCGTGGCAGAAAACGCCGATCGTTATCAAACCGCCGTCTCGGAATCGCTCCGGTTGGACCGAAAAGAGATCCACGCTTACCCCATCCTGGGTTTGAATTGGCCCTGGTGAGCCAAAAATTGGATCCGACAACTGCCACTTATGTGACCAGATATCCGTTTTACTCCCGGTTTCCTCAGCACCCGGACCGGCATGGACTAAAAGCAGGTTTTCAACAAATCCATCGTGGTCGTTGTCGTAACGAGAAAAATCAACCTCGGGATCAACTGCGGCAACCGCGTCGCGCACCAAACCCTGACTGTTGTGAGGAAACTGCCCATAAATACCAAAAGAATCGCCACAATAATATGAATAGGGGTTATTCAATCTAACCCAGCCAACTACCGCTCCGTTAATATCCAACCTGCCATAACTCACTTCGGCGTAATACTCGCGTACCGAGCCGGTGGTACCAAAAATGAGATTTTCAAAACTGCTCTGATTATAACTGTGGCTGTTGTCGCTGAAATCAACCAATATCACTAAAACTGGCTGTGTAATTCCCAGCACAGCGCTGGTTTTTATCGTTTCGGGCTTTTCTATCATTCCGGGAAACCGTACCGTTTTCTCGTTTCCTGGCATCGACGGCATACCAAAAATTATACCAAAAACGATGTTTACAACGCCGATCGCCCTTGTCACTTTATAACTGGGGGGGTGTTTCCTCTGTCTTCCTCATTGAACAATTCCCGTCAAAAAAACAGCCCGGCTGAATCACCAGCTCACGACAGGTTATGTTGCCAAATACCTGGGCGCCTGCCTGCAGTTCTACCGTATCACCGGCAAATATATTCCCTTCAATCCTGCCTGCAATCACCGCCGCCCGACAACGGACCTCGCCTTTTAGCAGTGAACGTGGTCCAGTAAGAAATGCTTCTGCTACATCCATCCGTCCCTCAACCTGACCATCAAGCCGCAGGCTGCCGGCAACGCGACAATCCCCCTTCAGTGTGGTCTCCCCACCAATAATGGTATCAAGTTTGCCACCTGTTCTATCTTTGACCATTACGGCTCCTTTTTAATGTAGTATATACCCCTTAAATAGCCGTGTCAAAAACCACACTGGCTAGCTGTACCTTTTCCCTAATAGAAATAAAAATGGCCTCGGTCTCTATGCCTACAAACGATCAGAACTGTTAAAAGAGAATAGTGTTGATTAAAGAATAAATTGATTATCATCCCGCTAGGTAGCCACAGAAACGAAATTCAAGTAACCCGAGGACTACCAGCTGTTGCCTTCACCGCTTAATCGTAACACAGCCTCTTTCTTTTTTGTCAGCCTTTTGTAAGCAGCGTGGTAACGAACGCCCAGATTGAACTCCACCCCTTTTGCTCCTTTTAGAAAACCGGCGTCATTTCTGCCCCCAACCGAAAATAGCCAACCGCCGCGAATAACCCCGACGTCCACACCCGCTATTACTCCCCGCTCACTACTATATCCTATCGTCCCGGCAACCGGCAACCAGCGCCAGAGCCAAATTTCGCTGGTTAACTGGGTACCCCAGCGTCTAATTCGGACCGGTTCCAATTCCCAGACCGGGGCTACCAGCAGACCAAAATTGCACCGTTCGGTAAATTGATAACCAACACCAAAATTAACCTTCAGCGGCAATAATACACACCAGGGTTCGCCAACCCCATAAATCACCCGATAAGAAAACCGACCGGGGTCCCTCAACAAGTCGTAAAGATTGGTAGAATCAAGTTTAAGCACCCAGTACCGCTCGTCTATCCCCTCACTCCAGACAATCCCGGGACTGATATCAAGAAAACCAATACCTAATTCCCATTTTTCTCGGCGATAATTCAAGCCCAGGTCAACCGCCCATCCCTGTCCACCGGTAGCGGTAAAATAACCAACGGTCCCATCCCCGGCAAAAACTCTCCTGGTGGTAATAAAGCGCACACTGTCCTGAATCAGTTGCCCGTAAAAAAATCCCCGCAGATAATGAAGGGCACCACCAAAGGCAAAAAATTTACCAATTGTGGTCCCAAAACCAAAACCGGTTCGCCCTATAACCGTGGCCCGCGCTTCGGTATTTGGCGCGCTGTAAATTCGGTTAACCTCATTGCCGTTCAAAGCCAGATCAAAAATTTCCTTGGGCAATTTTACCTCAAGTTCGGCGTCGGTCCGATTTGAAACGGCCAGTCGCCCATAACTGAAACCGGCACTCTGCATGCTTACCCGAGAACCAATCTGCCACCCCCTGACAGGAATTGAACGCAAAATATCAGTTTTTGCCGCTTCATCAAGAAATGCACCGGTATAACGATTATACTGGGAAAGACTAAAGGCATTATTACTAAGCCTGATTCCGACTCCCAATACTTGAAAACCAACGCCCTGATTTCCTCCGTATGCCAATCGGGCAGGATTGAACAACAACACATCAGAACCGACTGGCATTACGGGATTAAAAACGGCAAGAATCGCCGTACTAATCGCCAATGGAAACATACATCAATCCTTTACTCTTATCAGTAAACGTACCAAGGCATCTAAACCCAGACGATCGCCAGCATAAACTACAACGGTGTCGGTTGCTGGTAATTCCAGAACCACACCCGCCCGGAGCGACCGACTCCGAAACAGAGTTGCATCAAGGCTATCTAACATTACCCCAATAACCGTGTCTTGACCGGCAACACATCTTCGCTCCTGATTAGTAATTCCGGCCGGAACCCCAAATGGAAGTATCACCGAATCCACTAACACACCCGCCTCCCTGGGCAAATTGACATCACGGCGGATAATTAACTTGCCACTCAAACCGATGGGGAAACAATTCCGCACCTCAATTTCAGCCTCCCCACCAATCAGATATTCTGAAATCTCTTCGGAAACGTCAGTCACCACCGCCTTTTCAGGTAAAAAGACTGTATCCGGCACCAACGCTATTCTCAAAGGGGCGCTTCCTATCGCCCGCCCGGTTATAAAATCCCCCTCTGTAAATCGTCCGTAACCGAATAATCGCACGTTGTATTCAACCGTAATAAATTCGGGACCGGCATTGATAATCTCGGTAATGGGAATTGTCCAATGGGAATTTTGGGGAGCAAATTTACTCCCCGGTCCCAGTTCCAGTAACCGCTCTGTTGTTCTAACCGGACAACCTTCCCGATAAGCGGTGAGTTTTAAAATCATATCAACCGGAAACCCTATCCCATTTGTCATATCTAGAGCCAGTTCGGCGTTGGCAATTCTAATACACTGAACCGAGAAAGGAATTGTTTCCAGTCGAGCCAAAACGTAAACCGGATCTCGAAAAGCACCCACAACCAAGCAAGGTACAAGCCCCCGGGTAACATAACTAATCCTCAAACCCGTAGTTTTGTTTAATTCCAGAAAATCTTCCCGAAAATTCGCTACTGCCCTAACCCGGAATTCCAAAATTCCCTTCTTTTTCCCCATATTATTAATCCCGATACCGCCGAGATTAAAAGAAACTATTCCACCGTGTGCCGGCTCAATGTGCATTTCAGAATTTAGGCCAAGTTTTCTAACCTCATAACTGATATCCAGGGGAATGGGCAAATCATTACTCAAAACAAATTCACAATCTCCTCCTCCTAGAACCGCGCTGTCAATTCTGAGGGGGTAAACGAAATCCGTCTTCACTAAAATCCTGCGTTCCACCTGTGCCTGCGAGCACCGTATTTTCCCGCTACCAATACGGAGAGAATCAAATTCAACCATAAAGAGCAACCGGTGATTACGAGAAACCATCAGACTTTCCCCATTACTCCCCGCAGACCCAAAGGTAATCTCAAAAGACAACGGCGCCTGGAGCATCAATCCACCTACTCCGAACCGCTGGACGCCGTTTAATCCCGGTGGCAGTGGACCAAACCGCAATTCCTTACCCAGTATTCTCAGAAGTACCGAGTCAAAATTAAATGGCGTTTGGTTAATAACTGTTACCCGAGCCACCCCCTCCAATAACTCAACGAACTCAATGTTATCCATCTCACAAATGCCCCTTCTTGTACCATCAAATGGTGGTATCACCAGCGTCATCCCGGTATCGGGAATCGGCATCATCAACAGTTCTTCTGCGGTTAAAACAGTATCACCACCCCAAAAATTAACAAATAAAAAATCGCCCAAACTTACCACCGTAGTCTCCTGCGTCACCAGCAACTCAAACACCCCCCCTGGTTGCACCGAACCAAAATCGTGCTCCCAGTAAAAAACTATTGAGGAATCGGGTTGAATTAAGAAATTATTAGAAGCGCTAATAATATCACCGAATCGAACCGAACCGCTGAATACCGGTATTGTTAACGGAACGTCCCATCGGGGTAAAGCCGGTGGCTTAAGACAGACCAGTCCACCAAATAATACGATTAAAGCAAAAGTTATAATTTGATACCCCTTCACCCTCAACTCCAATCCCCCGACGTGAAAATCTTACGGAGCCGCGTTACCCTGCAGGCGCCCCAGAGTGCCTGATGTTTTTATAAAAGGCGGCATCCTCTTAAAGTAAAAATTTATCAAGAACGCCTTTCAGGTGTACCGCAGCCCCCAGTATTGGGGTTCACCGGGCGAGATAAAATGGGGCCGTATTTGATAGGACTTGGGCGTGGGCTTAAAAATCCCAAGAAGGAGGCTAAGATGTCGGCCCCGGAGAAATATTAAGCGAACACTACTCAACCGGCAACCCAAAACAACACACACCGCTTTGACCCCCAATTTATTCACCGTCTATCGGTAGGTCCGCTTTCGTGTACCTTCCCAAACCATCAGCAGGTATCCCTCCCTCCCTTTTCCACCAATCAATCTTGGTGACGAATAGAGCAAGAGAGCAAAATTTCTGAGGCGATTTTATTTCAATGACGAAAGGCTGAGATGGCAGAGAAAAACGACGCGCTCAAAACCAGCTCTCTCGCTCTACCCGTCCTGCGATGCGGCAAGGAAAGTCAAGTGCTCGCCCGGTGAACCAAACTCCACCTTGTCAAAGAACACAATATTTGTTTCTTACTCCCTCACCAATATACTGACCATTCGTCAACCAACGCAAAAACATTTATAATATTTTTCATTGCCACTCCCTACTCATACCTTTCTCCAACACCGCACTGTAAATTAGCACCATCTATACCAAAACGCCGCAAAACACCCAAAGCAGATAACTCACCAAAAATACTAATGTTAAAATAGTCAACCCCGAAACATTTTTGATGCGACGGGGCAAATCAAGTCAAGGGTCAATGCCTTAAATACCGAAAATCGATGAGGTTAGCAAATTGCGACACCGCCAAACCACAAAAATGTTCTGTATTATCGTGCTAACATCTTGCGTGGAAATCGATTTTAATAGTTTATAAAACCTATGCTTGACTCAATTTCTGAAACGGTTATAATGGTTTAAATATAAGCGCATCCCGGTGAGCAGATTGCTGGCATTCACCAACAACTGCCCGTTGAACCGGCTTTGCGGATTAACGTTAAAAAGGAGTTTGTGGAAGATGAATAAAGAAGTCGCCAATCTAATTGCCCAGATTGCCCGGGTAAGAAATGTTGACGTTACCTATGTGTGTGAAACTCTCAGAACCAGTATCATTGCTGGGCTGAAACGGCGGTTTGGGGTTAACACCGAAGCGGACGTCACGATCAACCCCGAGACTGGCGAAGTCCGTGTATTTTTGGCGAAAAAAGTGGTGGAACGGGTAAACAATCCCGGACAGGAAGCAAGTCTTGCCGAAGCACAGCAAACCAACCCCACCGCCCAGATTGGCGATGTCGTGAGAATGGAGCTCCCGCTGGAAGAACTGGGACGAATCGCCATCCGCAAGGCCTCTGATGAACTCATGCTCAAACTCCGGGAAGCAGAGCGCGATCGGCTCTACGAAGAATACAGCCGCAAAAAGGGAGAAATTGTCACCGGGACAATTCAACGCATTGGCCGTGATGAAATCATTGTCAATCTCGGATTGATTGAAGCGGTGCTTCCCAACCGGGAACAATTGAAAACCGACCATTACCGACAGGGACTGCCAATTAAAGCCTACGTCCTCCGGGTAGAGAAAACCCCGATTGGACCCCGCGTGTTCCTCTCCCGTACCCACCCTGAATTCCTTCGTAAACTTCTCACTCGCGAGGTCCCGGAAATAAAGGAAGGAGTGGTGGAAATCAAAGCAATCGCCCGGTCTCCGGGGTTTCGGTCTAAAATAGCGGTCGCCTCGCGTGACGAAAAAGTGGACCCGGTAGGAGCCTGCGTTGGTTACCGAAAATCAAGGATTGAAAATATCATCAAGGAACTTTCCGGAGAAAAAATTGACATTGTGCACTGGAGTCGGGACCTGCAGGTATTTATCGCCCGGGCACTCGGACCGGCAAAGGTCTCAGAGATAATCAAAGAAGGGGACAGTTATATCGTCATTGTCCCCGATGCCGAATTTTCCATCGCCATCGGCAAAAAAGGACAAAACGTCTGGCTCGCCAGCCTTCTCACTCAAACCAAACTGGAAGTCCTCAAAGAATCTGATTACCGAAACCGCCAGCTTATGACGCGGGCAGCCAAAATCTCACTTAACCAACTGGAACTCCCGGAAACCATTCTCGGAAAACTTCAGGAGGGAGGGATGAATACCGCTTTTGATATCCTAAACGCCCCTCTCGAAGAACTGGGGAAAATCACGGAACTTTCCGGAGAAGATTTGGAAGCACTCCGTCAGCGGGTTCGGGATAAGGTATGGACCGCTTAAAAGTATTTGAAGCGGCAAAGCAGTTGAACCTCTCCAGCGAGGCACTCCTTGCGCTTATGAAAGAAATGGACTTTCCCCCGCGCGGCTATACCTCATACATTACCGCCGAAGAATTTGAAGCGGTTAGGGAACGATTGCGACGGGAAAAACACCAACTTAAAGAAGAATTTCGGCGCCGAAAATCTTTAACCGGCTCTCAGACCGTAGAAAAGAAACCAGCCGAACAGGAAATTACCCACAACATCAAACAGACGCTCACCAAAGTCTACGGCCGGGACCGAAAAAAACGCCGCACTACCCGCGAAGAAGAAAGACCACCGGGGCGAGAAACAACCACGCCGATGACGGTAAAGGTATCTCCTTACATGACCGTAGCAGAACTGGCACATGCCTTCAACCGTCCGGTTTCAGAGATTATAAAAAAATGCCTGGAAATTGGCCTGCGGGCAACGGTGAATCATCGCCTTGACCTTGATACTATTATGCTGATTGCCGACGAATTTCGCATCCCGGTTAAACAGGAAGAAGAAATTCAATCTCACTCCCCCCGGAGCGAAACAAAACCCCGACCACCGGTAGTGGTGGTAATGGGACATGTGGACCACGGTAAAACCGCCCTTCTGGACTATATCCGCAAAACCAAAGTAGCGGAAAAGGAATTTGGCCGAATTACCCAGCATATCGGCGCCTATGTCGCCCATTACGGGGACCGCCCAATTGTTTTTCTGGATACCCCAGGACACGAAGCCTTCACCGCCATGCGTGCCCGGGGTGCTCAGATAACCGACATCGCGGTACTGGTCGTTGCCGCAGATGAAGGAGTAATGCCCCAAACTCTGGAAGCGCTTGATCACGCCCGGGCGGCAGGCATTCCGATTATTGTTGCGATAACCAAATGCGACCTGGCTACTGCCAATCCGGAACGAGTAAAAAGCCAGCTCGCCAATTACAATGTTCAGGTTGAAGAATACGGAGGTCACACCGTCTGTGTAGAGACTTCCACTGTCACTGGACAGGGAATTGAAGCATTACTTGATGCCATCTCGGTACTAAGCCTGGAACTGGACCTGAAGGCACCCTACGATGGTCCCGCCCGGGGGGTGGTAATTGAAGCCCGCCTTGACCGCGGTCGGGGTAATATCGCCACTGTCCTCATCCAAGAAGGGACATTGAAACGAGGGGATCCGTTTGTCGCTGGGGAACACTACGGACGGGTAAGGGATATGCTCAACGAAAACTTCGTTTCAGTTACCACTGCCACTCCATCAATACCGGTTCAGGTCCTTGGTTTTTCCGGACTTCCGGAAGGAGGTGATCGCTTTGAGGTAGTACCGGATGAAAGAACCGCCCGCGAAATTGCCCAGCGCCGGTTACTGGCAAAACGCGACCGCATTCTCGCTGCCAGCAAACCCAAAGTAACATTAGAAGTACTTCAGGATCAAATTGTCAAAGGGCAGGTTAAAGAATTAAAAATCGTCCTCAAGGCGGATGTTTCCGGCTCTGCCGAGGCATTGCGCGAATCACTGGAAGGATTATCCCTTGACGAAGTAAAAGTCCGGGTAATCCACTCCGGCATCGGACCGATTAATCGCAACGACGTCCTCCTGGCCCAGGCCTCCGAGGCAATTGTCGTCGGCTTCCATGTCCGTCCCCTTGCCGATGCCCGACAACTGGCGGAACGGGAAGGGATTGAAATCAGAACCTACCGGATTATTTACGCCGCGATTGACGATATCCGGGCAGCAATGCTGGGAATGCTGGAACCGGAACGGAAAGAAGTTGTACTGGGACGAGCAGAAGTTCGCCAGGTATTCTCCATACCCCGGCAGGGATTAATCGCCGGCTCGTTTATCACCGAAGGAAAGGTTGTTCGTGGTGCCCAGGTCCGTATCCTCCGGCAGGAGAAAGAAATTTTTACCGGCGAGGTTACATCACTCCGTCGGTTTAAAGATGACGTCAAAGAAGTTGCCACTGGATATGAATGTGGCATCGGCATCCAGAACGCCAGTGATATTCAGGTTGGAGATATACTTGAGTTTTACCAGATTGAAGAAGTCGGCCGCGATAGTTAAACAAAACTACGCCGGTTTATTACCGTGAACATCGGACTCCTGGTAATAGATTGCTTTTTCGGTGACAGCCTATCGCTCAAAGACAAACGCCGGATATTGTTGAGTTTAACTGACCGACTGAAAAGGTCGTTCAACGTCGCCATCTGTGAAGTTGACTATCACGACCAGTGGCAACGCTCTAAAATTGCCATTGTGTCCATCAACACCGAATGGCGAATGCTCCAACAGAGCACTGCTAAAATTCTGGAAATTATTGAGCGGGATGGACGAATCAATATCCTTGCCACTGAGTTAGAACGACTGCGTTAACTTAGCAAGATAAGAACCGCTAATCCGATCAACCAACAATAATATCCGAACAGGTAAAATCGCTGACTGAGTACCAGCCGGCGTAAAAATACCATCGTCAGGAAACCAACGGCCCCGGCAACGACAATCGCCACCACAACCAGAACCGGAGAAACTAATGAAAAATCAAGCCGCCCCATCTCCAGAACCGCTGCCCCCAGCGTAATCGGTATCGCCAGCAGAAATGAGAATTCAAACGCCTCCCTCCGCTCTATCCCCAATAGCAAGGCGAGCCCGATAGTGGTGCCGGAACGGGAGATCGCCGGCAATAAAGCCGTCACCTGAATCAAGCCGATCAAAAGTGCCTTGCTCCAGTCCAGTGACAGCTGCCGATTACTGCACGCATAGCGGGTGAAAAAAAGTAATGTTCCGTTAAGCAGAAAAAATACCCCGATCAGCCAGTAAGAACTGAAAATTTTTGCAACCAGATCTTCCAGGAATAACCCGGCGAAAACCGCGGGTAAGGAAGCGATGAAAATCAACCCCAGCAATCGGCGGTCTTCGGCCCGCCCGCGAAACAACCTTGGTAATCGGTCACGGAAAAAAAAGAGCATTGCCAGCCCAGTTCCAAGGTGCAGCGCCGCGGTCAACTCCAACCGGGTGGTTAGTGGAGTAGCAAAAAACCCCTGAATCAACGCCAGGTGGCCATCACTGGAAACGGGAAAAATTTCTGTGATCCCCTGGACTAATCCCAGCACTACCGGTTCCCACCAGTTCATCAAAACCCCGTTTCAAAAGCGATATGAACCTTACCCTGCCACGGCTGCTCACCAAACGCAATGCCGTAATCAATTCCCAGCAATCCCACCTTCGTCTGCCATCGCCCTCCCAAACCGTAACCGGCGATAACATCAATCCTCCTGTCAACAGGCCCTTCCAGCACCCCAACGTCAGAGAAAATGTGAACTCGGGAATTAACCGAAAAATGATATCGCAACTCACCGTTCCACCAGCCACACCGCTCAGTGAGAAAAGCCGCTTCCCGATAGCCCCGGACCGTACCTTCTCCTCCGACCGCATACAGTTCCGGATCGCTCAAAATCACGGTCGTAAAGATCCCCCGCCCGCTGAAACTGTTCGCCCAGACAAATCTGTTACCCAACTGAACCAGCGGTGAAAAGTCCGCCTCAACCCAGCCAATATAATCGGCACTGGCAATTGTATCTGCTCCAGTCCGCCCTCTGCCTACCCGGGTAGCCAATCGCCCTATCACCCCCCGCCGCGGCTGAAAAAATCGGTCCCGTGTGTCCAAAAGCATCTCTGTTTTTAACCATAAAGTCTGCCGGTTCGCTATCCCGGTTAACCGGTCAAAACCAGAACCCAGACTGAATTTCATCACCCCAACGCCAACGGTCCCGTTAACTGCCATTGTAGTAAAGGAATAGCCGGTATCAATCACATTGTGTTCTGCCGAACCGGTCACAGTCAATGGCGAGCCGAGCAGCCAGGGCTCGGTATAACTCAACCGATACCGTTTTCTCCCGGAAATTGAACGCCACTCCGCGGTCACCTGCCGACCCGACTGCAAAATATTAAATAACTGCACACCGGCCCAGCCAGTTAGACGCCGGTCATCGGGTAGATAACCAACAGCGGCAAAAATATTGCCGGTGCGCTCTTGGGTAATCCAGTAACGGACACCATACTTACCGCCCTTTATTACCAGTTCCTCGCTATCAACTCGCACCCAACCACTTCTCTCCAGATTCCGCCTCCACAATGTCAGATATTCCGGCGAGTAAATGGTTCCCGAGCGAAAACCGGAATACCGCAGGAGAATTTTCTCCAGCCCCGGGGCAGCACCGCCAAAGAGAATAAAATCTAACCTTACCCGCGGCCCCTCCCGCACACTCAAAGCCGGTACAACACAGCCGGTGCTTTCCATTATTCCGGAAAACACAACCTCGGCAAAAGGAAATCCGGATCGCCGGTATAAATTCTCCAGTTTACTGATATTCGCCGGCAGACCCCCTCCTCTTAACTGGCTCCTCTTTGGTGCCAGCACCGCGAGCAACTTTTCTACCGCTAAACTCTCATTCCCGGTTATCTCCCAGCGGGCAATCCGAGGTATCTCCAAACCGGCAATGCGGTAATTCACTTTTATCCCATCGTGGTTTAACGCCGTATCCCATGTCACCGATGCCATCAAAAAACCGCGCTTAATCAACCCCCTTTGGATTTTCCTCGCGCCTTCCGCTATGATCTCAATGTCAACAGTGTCTCCGGACTTAAATCCCGGGGAAATCTCCCTCACCATCCCCCGGGGGACACCAACCACAACTTTGCTTACTCGCCATTGTTCGGGATAAACTCCATAACCAACTGCGCTGCTGAAAACAAGAATCAGCCCGAAAATTAATCTCCGTTCAGCTAAGAAAGAGATACTGACGCCAAGCCTCCGGAATTTCGCTCTGGGCGTTAACCGCAAATGTGATATAATGGGGCGTCTTCGGCTTACGGCGCAGTGGCATATTTGCCTGGGCTGGGGTCCGGTTTCCTTTTTTAGCATTACACTCGGAACAGGCACAAACCATATTCTCCCAGGTTTCCTGTCCTCCCAGGGCCCTGGGTATCACATGGTCGGTGGTCATCACCCCCTGCTTTTTACCACAGTACTGACAGGTGTAATTATCGCGGCGCAGGACGTTTCGCTTGGTTAAAGGCACCTCCCGGCGCCGCACCCGGACATAATAATTGAGCCGCAAAACGCTGGGAATGGAAACGCTCATATTTACCGAACGCAATTTCAGGTCCGTACTCTCCACCGGCTCTGCCTTCCGGCTTAAAACCAGCACTATTGCCCGACGGGAACGACAGAGCGAAAGCGGCTCGTAATTCTGGTTTAAAAGCAACACCAGGCGGTTCAGCATCTACTCAACTCAGCGAACGAACAACTCTTTATCAATGGCAACGATGTTTTTTTCAATATATTCAATCTGCGCTCGGGCATAACCCGCCAGTGTCGAATCAGCCAGTGCCCGTTGATAATAGCCCTTTGCCTCTTCGTACAGTGCTTTTGCCGCTCTCAATTTAGCGGTCGCGGTCTGAGTAATATTACTCCCCCGATTGGCATCCGCCTGCTTGCGCCGGTTGTCGCCCAGATCAACGTAAGCCTGTAATAATCCCGGGTCCAGTGCCAGTGCCCGGCGCAGATTGGCATCGGATGCCGAATAATTGCCCTGCTCACTCTGCGCCTCACCTTTGTAAAGATAGGCAAGCGCCAGAGTTGAATCCCGGGCAATCACCTCGTCAAACTTCTTTATTGCCTCCCGGAAACGTCCCTCGCGGGCAAGAATTACCCCCTGCCGCAACTTCGCCTGATGATTATTCGGCTCCACCATCAACACGGTATCCAGTTGTGCTAGAGCGCCCTTATAATCCTTCAACTCTACCAGCGCATCGGCTAACTTTGCCCGTAAGTTAGCAACCTGGGAAAACCGCGCCACAAGCGGTTTTAGCGCCTCTGCCGCCTCCCGGTATCTACCGACCTTGTAGAGAAACTCGCCCCATAACCTTTGCACCGCCAGGTCATCAGGAAACCGCTGCAGCGCCCGCCGATAAACCGAATCCGCCTGGGCCATCATCCCCTTTCGCACGTAAATATCGGCCATGCCATTGTATAAATCGGCAAGGCTGGAGTCCTGTTCTAACCCCCGCTGATAAATCGCCAGCGCCTCGTCGTCTCTCTTCATTTCCAGATATAAGTCGCCCAATGCCTCATAAGCCTTTGCCCGCTTGGGGTCAATTCTCATCGCCTTACGGTAATTCTCCTCCGCCTGAACCGCATCCCGCCGCTTCCGCCAGATGTTGCCGATGGCAATATAGGACTCATAATAAAGCGAATCGTACTCCAGCGCCTTCTGAAAATTTGCCAGCGCCGCATCGTAATCACCCTGCTGATAATATCCAGCACCGATGGAATAGCTCTGCTGCGCCGAATCCCGTTTTGCCTGCAACTGCTCCTCGGTAACCTTGCTCACCGTCTGGGTAGGAGCACAACCCGGGAAAAACGCCATCCCCACCAAACCCACCGCGATCACCGCGAGGAATATTAAATATTTAATCATTGCTTTTACTCCCTTTAGCAGCATCAAGATATCTGGAGCCGACGGGATTTGAACCCGTGACCTTTTGACTGCCAGTCAAA
>FMSI01012291.1_pt1 | contig 18435 bp, 18 predicted proteins | sample 1504471 | NCBI WGS metagenome assembly FMSI01 (sample SAMEA4475357, study PRJEB15587) | soil metagenome | biome: Soil; feature: Field | place: India | collected 2015-03-11 | depth 0 m
CCGGGAACGAAGCTTTGGTGTGAACATCCGCTTGCCGCACGAACAGCAGGCAAACACCATCATCAGCGGCGACCCGAAGCTCATGTCGTTCCGTTACTTCTTCACCCGCAAGCTATTTTTTTTAAAGGAGGCCGACGCGGTCGTGCTGTTTCCGGGCGGCTTCGGAACCCACGACGAGGCTTTCGAAACGCTGACTTTGCTACAAACGGGCAAAACACGGCCAGTCCCGTTGGTGTTCCTCGACCGGCCACACGGTACCTATTGGACCACGTGGCGGCGTTACGTCGAGGAACACATGTTGCGGCGCGGGATGATCGACCGAACGGACTTCGCTCTCTTCCGAGTGACGGACGATATCGACGAGGCGGTGGAGGAGATTCTGCGATTTTACGTCGTGTATCACTCGATCCGTTACGTACGCGAGCTATTGGTCGTGCGCCTGAAGCGGCCTCTGCCCGAATCGTATGTCGCCCACTTGAACCGGGTATTTTCCGATATCGTCGTGCGGGGGCGCATGGAGCAGCGAGGCCCTTTGCCTGTGGAGCAAGACGAACCGGATCTTGCTTCATTGCCGCGACTCGTGTTTCAGTTTGACCGCTTGCACTACGGGCGCTTACGTGAGTTGATCGACGCCATCAACAGAGCGCCCATGTCTTGAGGACCAGCAGGGTCGGAGGAAAGTCATGCAGCAATTCGTGCCGCAAGGACGTTTCTTCGAAGACTTTACCGTAGGCGAGGTCATTCACCACTGGCCGGGCCGGACGATTCGCGACTTTGACGATACCTGGTTCACCTTGCTGACGATGAACACGAACCCTCTTCATTTCGACGAGCACTTCGCGAGCCAGTCGCAGCACGGCCGATGCTTGGTGAATGGTACCCTCGTGTTTGCCATTACCGTCGGGATGAGCGTTCGCGACATCAGCCAAACCGCGATCGCCAATCTGGAGTACGAGTCGATCAAGCATCTAGCGCCCACGTTTCATGGGGATACCATTTACGCCGAGAGCGAGATCCTGGATAAGACCGAATCTCGTTCCAAACCCGACCGAGGCGTCATCTACGTGGAAACACGTGCCCGCAACCAGCGTGGAGAGCTGGTGCTTACCTTGCGCCGCAAGGTGCTCGTGCCGAAACGGCAGCCCGGTTGACGAAGGTCAACCTACCTGCCCCGCAGCAGCCCGCCTGTTTGTGCTGATTTGCTAGGCAGGTGCCTTCTTAGCCAGCAGAGCTTGCTGGCCTGGGAGCCATCGCATGCTGTGGCGTGCGTCGGGATCTCTACGAACTGTGCCGCGTTGGCAGTGGCATTGCCGTTGCTCGTCGTGGCAACTGTCCGTGAGACGGAAACATTCCAAAAGAGGGGAGGTTCAACGGTATGAAAGAATTTCGCGTCGTAACCAACTACCTGGTCCTGGCAGCGGGAGGGCTAGGCTTTTTGTGCCTGCCGACCGTGGCGGCATACGCCGACGGCAAGGAGGCCGATCTTGAAAAGCGGGTCCGAGCACTCGAGCAACGTTTACAGGCACGAGAGCAAGGGGGGCAAGAGCGTGGATTGAGTCAGCGCGTGGGCCAACTAGAGCAGGAAGTGCGTGGGGTGCGGGAGAAGGTCAGCGAGTCGTTGGGCGTCGACATCCATGGTTTCGTGGCAGGGAGTTACAACTACAATTTCAACAGCCCGGATAGCCGGGTAAACGGTCTCGCTGTATTCCACCCTGATGCCAACTCCTTCCACCTGGACCAGGCGAACATTTATCTCACGCGGCAAAAAGAGAAGGAGCCAGTTGGATTCGTCCTGAACCTCGACTTCGGAAAGGTTGCGGAAGTTGTGGGTGGGGTGACGAACTGGAGCAACAGCAACACAACGGAGCGGCAAAATTCGATTGAACTTCGGGAAGCGTACCTGACCTACCAGCTTCCCATCGATCTCGATATCAAACTCACGGCAGGAAAATTTGTCACCAAGCACGGTGCCGAGATCATCGAGAACTGGGACAACCATAACTACAACATTACCCGCTCGTTCAATTTTGGCTTTGGCATCCCGTTCACGCACACCGGCATCATGGCGACAACCAAAGTCAACGACGTGCTCGTGCTCGACCTGGGCATCGTCAACGGCTGGGACAACGTGGTGGACAACAACGATGGCAAAACTGTGCATGGTGGCTTGAGCATTACGCCGAGCGAGCTGTTCAACGTTTACATCGCCGGAATTTACGGGCCGGAGCAAACGAACAACGGCCACTCGCGCCGGGGTCTCACCACCGTGGTCGCTACATTGAAACCGCACGAACAGATTACCCTCATTGGCGAATTGACCTACGGCAGTGAGGAGGACGCTAAGTTTTCTGACCCGTCGGAGACGGCCGAGTGGTACGGAAGCGCAGGCTATGTCGTTGCGCAGTTGACGGACGACTTGCAGTTCGTCGTGCGCGGCGAAGTATTCGACGACACCGACGGATCACGGTTTGCCATTGCCAGTGTTCCGAACGGTGTTACCGCCTGGGCCGTTACCCCCACGGTGGCATACCGCCTGACCGAAGGACTGCTCTGGCGCACGGAGTATCGGCACGACAACGCCAGCGCGAAAATTTTCGATCACGATGGCAACTTAAACCGGGGGCAGGACCAGATTCTTACCCAACTGATTTACTCCTTTTGACCACCATCACGCCCGCGAGGATACGGCCATGAAGAAAATCGAGGCGATCATCAAGCCATTCAAACTAGACGAGGTCAAGGAAGCGCTGGCTCGCGAGGGCGTGCAGGGCATGACAGTGAGCGAAGTGAAAGGCTTCGGTCGCCAGAAGGGGCACACGGAGCTGTATCGTGGCGCTGAGTACGTTGTAGACTTTCTTCCCAAGATCAAAATCGAGGTCTTGGTCACCGACGACAAAGCCGCGGCTTGCGTCCGCCTGATCGAACAAACCGCCAAGACGGGGCGCATCGGTGACGGGAAGATTTTTGTGCTGCCAGTGGACGAAGTCGTGCGCATCCGCACGGGCGAGCGCGGAGTGGATGCAATCTGAGGGTTATTCGCTCGAAGGAGGCGGTCATGTGTAGAGAATTCCGGGAGCGGAACGGTCGACGGAGTGCTTGGGTAGGGCTGGCGCTAATGCTGGTGGCTTCCCAGGCATGGGCTGAGGAGGCCAATCCGTTCGCGGAACCGAAGGTCATGATGGACACGATGTGGACGCTCGTCACTGCGATGCTCGTGTTCTTTATGAACCTCGGCTTCGCAATGGTCGAGAGCGGCCTTTGTCGCGCCAAGAACACAGTGAACATCCTGGCAAAGAACTTTATCGTGTTTGGCGTCTCGTCGCTGGCTTTTTTGATCCTTGGCTGGGGCCTGATGTTCGGCAATGGCACGCCCTTCTTCGGAACCGAGGGGCTGTTCTTCTTGAGCGGGCCGGACAACAGCCCTGCTACGGGGGACGCATACCAAGGCGCGTATCAGGCCATTTCCTGGGCCAGCGTTCCGCTGCTAGCCAAGTTTTTCTTTCAACTCGTATTCGCGGGAACAGCCGCAACGATTGTGTCTGGAGCCGTAGCCGAGCGCATCAAATTCCTCTCGTTCGTCGTGTTCTCGTTCATCATGGTGGCGCTTTTGTACCCGATTACGGGGCACTGGATTTGGGGTGGCGGGTGGCTTGCCACGTACGGTATGTGGGACTTCGCCGGCTCTACGGTAGTGCACTCGGTTGGTGGCTGGGCTGCTCTTGCGGGAGTGTTGCTATTGGGCCCACGCTTAGGAAAATACGGTCGGGATGGCCGGGTGCATCCCATTCCCGGTCATAACATGACTTCGGCAACGATCGGCGTGTTCATCCTCTGGTTAGGCTGGTTTGGTTTCAACCCGGGGAGCACGATGGCGCTCGATGCTAAGGCCATTTCGCACATTGCCGTCACCACGAACACCGCGGCTGCAGCGGCCTCGATGAGCGCGCTGATCACGGCGATTCTGCTGCTGGGGAAGCCTGATCTTTCGATGATTTTGAACGGCTGCCTTGCTGGTCTCGTGGCCATTACCGCGCCGTGCGCATGGGTTAGCGTGGGCAGCTCGTTGATCATCGGCCTAATTGCCGGCGTACTGGTGGTGATCTCTGTGCTCGCGTTCGATCGGTGGGGAATCGATGATCCAGTTGGGGCGCTGTCGGTGCACTTGGTTTGTGGCGTGTTTGGAACCTTGGCTGTGGGGCTGTTTGCTGACTCGAGCGTGGCACCCGTGAGTGGTCCAGCGAATGGCTTGTTTTTTGGCGGAGGCTTTGGCCAACTTTGGGCGCAGTTCGTGGGCGTTGTCGCTGTGGGAGCGTACACCCTCGGCTTGTCCCTGGTGGCTTGGGCCGCGATCAAAGCCGTGATGGGACTGCGGGTTCCAGAACACGAGGAGATCGAAGGCCTGGATTTTGTGGAGCACGGCATGAGCGCCTACCCAGATTTTCAGCTCACCAACGTTGGCACTGGCTTGGCGGCTGGAGGCGGGCCGCGGCACGGTTCGGGACAGCCGGCGTGGGCCGCGGCACCGGCAACGGTAACGAGCCCGTAAATGCTGCGGGTGGGTTGAGGGCAACGGCCGAGAGGCGAAGGCGGGCTGCGTTTCCCTCCGCGCGGCCCGCCTTTGTTGTTTTGTTTTCGTCTGAAGCAACGATCTTCAAACGTGCCCTGGACTGAAACGTGGCGGCGAGCGGAGGCAATCACGGGGGAAGAATCGCTCCTCATCGCGGGCGTCGCACGTGACGTGAATTGACAGCTTGACGAACTCTCTGGTAAAAGTTGGAATTGCTGTGGTGAACAAAGTCATCCTGATTGGAAATCTCGGACGCGACCCGGAAGTTCGCTTTACCCCCAACGGCCAGGCTGTCGCGCGGTTTTCGGTGGCGACCACGGAAAAGTGGCGAGATCAGCAGGGGCAACTGCAAGAACGCACCGAATGGCACAACGTGGTGGTGTGGGGCAAGCAAGCGGAGACTTGTGGCCAGTACTTGGCCAAGGGCCGCCAGGTGTATGTGGAGGGGCGCTTACAAACACGCTCGTACGACGACAAAGAGGGCGTGAAGCGGCAAGTTACCGAGGTGGTGGCGCAAACAGTGCGCTTCTTGGGAGGAGGGAGCGGTCGGCCTGCGGCGGAAGCATCCCCGTTGGTCCCCCCGGGTGAAGGCCCTGCAGCCCCACCAGAGGAAGACGATATTCCGTTTTGAGGCTGCCGCTTTAGCTTTCGGGTGTAGCTCGCTCAGGCAGGAGGGCTGCTTGGGGCTGACCGCCTAAGTCTGCGAAGGGCTTCATGGTGCACAACGACCGATTAGGTGTTTCGTGCCTCACTCTCCTGGCCATGGTGGTGGGTGTGTGCGGGATTTCACGGATGGCTCTAGCCCTTCGGTACGAAGTCCTTCCCACGAGCTCCCTTACCGTGGCCTGCACGAAATGTCCCCGACCGACGAGCCACACAGAGCGCTTGACCGGCAGCTTTGAAATGACTGCCCTCACCGGGAGCGAGGCGCCGGGGCTCGTGGCCATAACTTCGATTGAACTTCGGGGAAGTCAGACAGTGATCGAGGGCAGCGGTTTTTGGCAGAAGCTCGGGCTGCAGCGTCAGGCCATGGTTCTGGAGGTTGTGGTGAACGAGCGCCGCTTACGTTTGACCAGTGGCCGTCGGCAACGCATGCCGGGTGCGCCGAGCGTGGACGAGCCGATGCCAGCGGAGGTGTCGATCGTGGTGTCCTCGGGACCAGCAGCGGAACGCACCTACATCCTGGTTTTACATGCTCGAGTGGCTGAGCCCACTGGATACGATGGGGATCACGACGGAGTGCCGGACACCTTGGACAATTGCCCAACAGTGGGGAACCCCGACCAGGCTGACGACGATGGCGACGGCGTGGGGGATGGATGCGACCGTTGCCCACACTCCGCTCCCGGCACGGAAGTCGGCCCAACGGGATGCTCCCTGGAACAAAGTTGCCCCTGTGCTGGACCGCGTGATGGCCAAACGTGGACCTCTTTTCGTGAATACGGTCGTTGCGTGGCCCGCGCCCTTAGACAAATGCAACGTACCGGGAAGATTTCCCTGGAACAGGCGCGCACGAGACTTAAGCGTGCCCTCCGCTCGGGTTGTGGTCGCGTTGTACTCGCCCGCGTAAGCTGAACAGCCGCGGCGAAAACTTCCCTCGGCTGCCGCGCTTAGCGGCGCCCTCCTGCGTAACCCGATGTGGCGCGCGCTGCGGACTCGGTGGCTTGCGTCAGGTACGCAAACACCGCAGGCGGGTCGATGCGCTCGTATGCGTACCAAAACGCCAGTCCGCAAATCACTCCCCAGATGAACTGCCGCATGAGCCGCCGTCCTCTTTCTCTCATGTACCTTGGGGGGCTTGGCCAGTCAAAGGGAGAATTTCCTGTGTGCGTCGACCGAACCTTGCCGGCGAAGCGGAGTACTAGCCTGACCGCCGGATACTCCCGCGTGCTGACGGCCAGGCCGGTTGGGGCGATCAGAAGCCAGGGGAGAGGCTGGAGGCGAACCAGGGCATAGAGTGGAAAGAGCTCTCCGCGCCAACAGGGCGGAAGGCCGCAGGCGATCAGAGTGCGTTAGCGAGTGGCCAAGTGCCAGCCGTTCGAGTTGCTTTCTGTCCAATCGGGTGTGGAACCTCTTGCGGAGCCGTTTCCGCGTATCGATCATCGCGGAGGCTAGAAGGTCCTCTTTTATGAGCTGAGGTCCTATAGTTTGACGCTTGCGTCACAACGGGGCGGTGTGGCGTTCGGTCGCCAACGCGACCCACAGTACGTACGGAGGACCAGATGTTCCCAGGCACTTCGGACGAGCGCAGTTCCTGCAATCCGGGTTTGTCACGTGGTTGCCCGCGTTGCTCGACGTCGCTGCTCCTCGAGAACTATGTAGTTAACCAAGGGCGAAGGCCTTTTCGCCGGGCTCGGAAAACGGGCGGAGCGAGGCTTACGAGGATGCCCACAGTCAGGTGCGCCTCACTCTAGAGTCAAGAGTTAGATGGGAAAAACGCCTTCGTCACGGCGGGGGTGCCAGCCATGGTATTACCGCAATTCCACGAGGTTGAGTTCGTGGGTTGGCAAGTGTTTCCACGCCAGACAACACGAAATACCGGCGGGAAGAGAGTGAGGTCGGGGAGCCGCCCCCCAAAGCCTTTGCGGAATAGGGTGCGCTCGAAAAAAGTCTTGGAAGCGCGCGGCGCTCACTCATGGACCTCGGCCTGTTAAAGCGTGCGCTGCTACTCGGCATCGACCCGACCGCATTGAGGCAGCCCGCTCCCGCACGTCGGTCAAGATTTGGCTACCTGTGAGGAATCCTTTTATCCCCGGAGAGCAACGCGGAACCCGAAGCACGCATCCTTCGGCTGCGGTTACGGGCACTGAATCTTTTTCCGTTACGCCATCGGAGGGCCGCTGCCGTCTGTGACGGATCGAGCCCGTAACAACTGCCTGGCGCCAAGGCTTAGCCGTGTGCAGGACACGCACCTATCTCCAACGCAGTCTTACTGCTCCTCGCTGCGCGGCACAGTTTGAGATTGGCGGTGGACTAAGCCCGGTGTTCGTCCCGCTGTGTCCGCAGTAGGGACTGGGTCCGAGTCACTACTATCGCGACCGGTAAGGGTCGGGCTGTAGCGATCCACGACGTGATTTTGGTTGATCCGGTTTTGGCTGGTGTTTGGGGGCTTGGGCGCTCCCCGGCAGGCGAGGAGTCGGTCGTGAAGGCGGAAAATTTGCAGAGCGATCGGGAAGTCGTAGCGGCACCCTCGAAGGAGTGATACTGGCCAGTTACCCGAAATGGAGGTTTTGCTTCGCGGTGCACCAGCCCGCGGGGCGATCGGGAGGGAGAAACAGCATGCACCAGGAAAACCTTTACCTTTGGCAGCACGGCCATACCTTCGGGCAAGATCTCCCGCGCCCGGCAGAGGGGCGCGCGCTCGCGGTTGCCAGTATCACGGGCGCGATGATGGCGATCGAGGTTGTTGCCGGCATTGCTTTCGGTTCCATGGCGTTGCTCGCAGACGGCCTACACATGGCCTCGCACGCTGTGGCGCTGGGCGTCAACGCCTTTGCTTACGTATACGCACGTCGCCATGCGACAGATCCGGCTTACAGCTTTGGCACGGGTAAAGTGAACGCACTTGGAGGCTTCAGTGGAGCGGTGCTGCTGGCCGTCTTTGCCTTCGTAATGGCATGGGAGAGTTTAGGCCGGCTCGTTTATCCGGTTGCGATTGTGTTGGATCAGGCGATCTTGGTGGCTGTGCTTGGGTTAGTGGTCAACCTAGTGTGCCTGCAAATTCTGGGGGCAGGTGGCGGCGATTGCTCCGACGAGGATCGGAGCCACTCCAAAGACGTGCACCACCAGGAACACCGTCACGACCTGAACCTCAAATCCGCCTACTTGCACGTGATGGCCGATGCACTCACGTCTGTCTTGGCGATCGTGGCATTGCTGGCCGCGAAATATTTCGGCTTTGTCTGGATGGATTCGGTCGCCGGGATCGTGGGCGCATTGCTTGTGGCTCGGTGGTCGATCGGCCTACTTCGGAGCAGCAGCAGCGTGTTGCTCGACCGACAAGGACCGGAAACGATCCGAAGACAAATCCAGGAGGGGATTGAGCAGGATGGGGACAGTAAGGTTGCCGACCTGCACCTATGGTCTGTCGGTCCCAACGTGTACGCCGCAATCGTTTCCGTAGTGGCGCACGAAGCAGCAAGCCCACAAGCGTACAAACGGCGCCTCCCGGACAATCTCGGTCTCGCACACGTCACGGTCGAGGTTCACCAGTGCCCGAGCAGCTCTGAAGAACGGAGGAAAGGGCTGCCGCAAGTTGCGGCCTAAGCAACGTCGCCCACGCTCGTTCTCGCGCGAGCTCACGACATTGCATTGCTCTTGGGGATACGAGGTTGCGGTTGTCCTGCGAACACAGCTCGCCGGACATGCGCGGCAAAACATTGCGATTTTGGAGCGCGGCCGCACGGACTGAGGTGGCCGCGGCCGTACCGGGCGCAACGAGGCTCGATCCAGGTTTGCTATCCGTAACCGGTTTACGAACCTCCCTCAGTTTAGCTAAGCGAGGCACACGCCTTTGTCCTAAAAGCGGGGCGCGATCCTAGGCTTGACACAAGCTGGGTTTTGGGGAGACATAGGGTGGGTTTGTTCTTGACCGCTATCGCCGAGACGAAAAGAGCACGCACGGTGTGGCCCGTGCGGGCGACGAGTTCATGTGCGGTCGATGGCGTATCGCACCGAATTCGACCACAAATAAAACGAGTGCAAGGAGGTTAAGATGGCACGTTTGCTGGAGGGAAAGGTCGCAGTCATCACCGGATCAGGACGCGGTATTGGGCGCGAGGAAGCGCTACTCATGGCAAAGCTAGGCGCAAAGATCGTGGTCAACGATCTTGGAGCGCACTTCGATGGCAGTGGCCAACCGACCGACACGCCGGCACAGCAGGTGGTGTCGGAGATCAAGGCAATGGGCGGCGAGGCGGTGGCGAATGGGGAGAACGTGGCCGATTTCAAAGGAGCGAAACGCATCGTTGAGTGCGCGCTCGACCACTTCGGCAAGCTCAACATCGTAGTGAACAATGCCGGCATCTTGCGCGACCGGATGATTTTCAACATGTCGGAAGAAGACTGGGACGCGGTGATCGCCGTGCACCTCAAGGGCTCGTTCAACTTGGCTCGCCATGCTTGCGAATACTGGCGCGAAGAACACAAGAAGGGCAACGTGTTGAACGGCCGCCTCATTAACACCTCCTCGGACGCTGGTTTGATTGGAAACGTGGGACAAGCCAACTACGGGTCGGCTAAAGCTGCAGTGGCTGCATTGGCCATCATCGTCGACAAGGAAATGCAAAAGTACGGGGTGACTGCCAACGCCATCGCACCCATTGCACGGACACGGCTCACGGTGGACGCCACGCCCTCTACTGCGGCAATCATGGGGCAGCAGCCAAAAGAAGGTGAGTTCGACCCGTTTTCGCCAGCGCACGTGGCACCGTTGGTGGCATGGCTTGCCAGTGACGATGCTGCCGATGTGCATGGAGAAGTATTTCGCGTCGGTGGGGGAGCTGTTTGGCTCATGAAGGGCTGGCATACCGTGGGTCAAGTTTCCAAACGTGCGGTGTGGGACGCCGCGGAACTAGGGCGAGCGCTCAAGGCAGAATTGGCTAAAGGAATCACGGCCAAAGAAGATATGGGTCGGATCCTCGCTTCAGTCTTGCAGGGATAAGTTTGGTCCGACTCTGAGTTGTTTGGTTTGTGGGGGCTGCGCATCGCGCGCTGCCCCCACAAAACCTTCCCGTTCGATGGAACAACGCCGGATCGTTCTCCTGGTTTGCCACGCGAACACGTGCCGCAGCGTGATCGCTGCCGAGCTGCTGAAGCGCGAGCTCGCCCGCGCTGGGCTCCATCGCCATTGGGAAGTGTTTTCCGGCGGGGTCGCTCCGTATGCGCGTGATGGTGCGTTGGTGTCGCTAGATGCGAGGTTGGTCCTTCGGGAAGAAGGCATCGAACTACCGAAGGATGCGGTATCGACCGACCTCAAACGGCATCGGGATTTGGTGGCGCAGGCGGATCTCATCCTGTCGATGACGAGGGCGCAGCTTGTCATGTTGCGAGAGAATTTTCCCGAGTGCCACGGCAAACCAGCATTTACCTGGAAGGAGTTCGGAGGACTCGAAGGCGACATCGAAGATCCGTTTGACCGTGGGATCGACGCATATCATCAATGTCGGGAAGAACTGAAAGCGGCTCTGCCAGGCGTAGTTCGCCGTCTGGAGAACGCAACGCTTCTGAGGGCAACGGAGAAACCCTCCCTTTGATGCGAGGGAAGCCGCTTCTTCCAGCTTCCCCTTGGGCCTGACCTTGGCCTCGGCGAAGACCGCCGGAACGGCTGTTGGCCCATACCACAGCTCGCCTGCTGACCAGGTTGCGAGTTGGAACGGGCCTCGTGGTAATGCATTTTGGTCCCGGGCTACTGAGCCGTCGCTGGCAAGCATTGCGCCGTTGGGGTGAGCATTGCGCGCTCTGTTCTCAGAGCGCGGCTTTCCTTGGCGACAGGTGCAAAAAAGGGTGGCAAGCGTGCTCTGGTTCCCGTAAAACCATCCCCGCGTTTGATCCAGCCAAGGAAGGAATCGAGGTATGGCTTTGCAAGTCACGGAGCACATCGGACACTGGGTAGCCGAACTGAAGCTGGAAACCATTCCGCGGCGCATTATCGAAGAACTCAAAAACCAGGTATTGAGCTGTGTTGCGGCCATTCACGCGGGGCATTTTTCGGAGCCGGGCCGGGTGGTGAGTCGGACCGTTCGCCAATGGTCGGCGGGGAAGGACGCAACCTTGATCCCCTCCGGCGACCGGACTTCGTTACACTTCGCCCTTTACGCCAACGCTGCCTTGAGCATGTCTCTTGATTACGACGACTATCTCTTTGCCGCTCATACAGGCCACTCAGCAGTGGTGGGCTCCTTGGCGGTAGCCGAGGCGGCGAACAGGCCCGGTTCGGAGTTGTTGCTCGCGCAGCTTGCAGCGAACGAAGTAGGCGGGCGCCTGGGTGCAGTGGCCTTGGGGGGAGCCCTCAACGGCCAGATGTGTACCTTCGTGCATCTGGCAAGCGGCGCTGCTTTAGCCGCGCGGTTGTTGGAACTGGACCAAGCGAGGACCGCTGCAGCGCTCAACATCGCCATGGCTCAGCCACCCTATCCGGTGCGCGCCGCATTTTTTGGCTCCGAAGCCAAGGCGGTATTAGCGGGACAAGGCCTTGTTGTTGGTGTGCAAGCGGCGCAGTTGGCCTCGCAGGGTATGCGCGTGGTTGCCGAGGCGTGGGAGGGTGAAGATGGCTTCGCCAAACACTTTGCGGTGCACCCGTTGGCCGAGGCCTTTCAAAACCTGGGCGAGCTCTGGGTCTCGGACACATTGTCGTACAAAACCTATCCAGGCTGCGCGTACCTTTCGGCGATCATCGACTGTGTGCTTTCCCTCCAGCGGCAGCACCACATCGACGGAAGAAAGGTGCGCTCGGTGGAAGTGTGCGCGAATCCTTTGACTCTCGGAATGGAGGCTTGGAGCCAACCGTACTTGCGCGGGCCTGAAAGCCTGCCGGTGACATTGAACTTCTCTGTTGGTTACAGTGTGGCGGCGGCGTTGCTGGACAAAGAGCTGAGTCCCCGGCAGTTCTTGCCAGAGCGAATCAAGGATCCCGCGACCTGGGACCTGGCATCCCGTGTGCGGCTGACACTCGACGACGGGATGACGCAAAAAATGCAGGAGACTGCCTTAGTTCGGGTCGATCCTGGGGAGCGCTCGGGGCGAGGAATACGGATCGATTGGGGTCCGCGGCAACTCAACACGCAAAAGATGAGTTTTGGCGCGCGAGTCCGAATTGAGATGGAATCGGGCAAAACGTACGAAGCGGAGCAAGAAGTTCCGTTTGGCGCCTTCGGCCGGGCATTCGACGACCGTCGCAAGCAAGTCGAAGACAAGTTTCGCCGGGAAACGCGCTACACCTTGAAAAAGGAGCGCATGGAGCGCGCCATTGACATGATCTTTCACCTCGAGGATTTAAACGCCGCCCAGGTGAGAGAGCTCATCCGGTTGTGTTGTTCTGAACGGTCGTGAGAAATCCGGGGCGCTCCGGGAAGCGATGAGTGGGGAAGAGATCCCTTCGTGGACCGTAAGGCAGCTTCCGGCGGCGCGACACCTCGGCGCGGCTGTTTTCTTGGGCCGTCGGGGAGGTGCGAGCTCGGGTGAGTTCGCGTCGTTAAACCTGTCGGACGCTGTGGGCGATTCGACTAGCGCGGTCCGCCGCAATTGGATGAAGGTGAAAAGTGCCTTCTCCACGGTTCGACACTGGGTCCGCATGCGGCAAGTGCATGGTACAGTGGTGCGCGTTGTCGATGAGAGGTCGGTGGATGACATCACCGAGTGCGACGCTTTAGTGACCGCTGTACCGCAGGCTGCGCTTTGTGTCCTGACTGCCGACTGCGTGCCGGTTTTAATAGCGGCAAGCGGGGGACGGCCAGTGGCGGCAGTCCACGCGGGGTGGCGTGGTACCGCCGGTCGGTTGGTTCGGGAAGTGGTGCAGGTGTTGCGCGAGCAGTTCGAGGTTCCGCCGCACTTGCTTTGGGCGGCTCTCGGTCCGTCGATCGGTCCTTGCTGTTACCAAGTCGGAGGCGATGTAGTGACCGCGCTACGCAACGCTGGGCTGGGAAGGGCGATTGGAACGGCCGCAGACGGCACGTACCGGGTAGACCTTCGGTTAGCCAATCGGCTTGCCTTGACCGACGCGGGCCTGCCCGATTCACAAGTGTTAGACGTTGGGAAATGCACCGCTTGCAACGCGAAGGATTTTTTCTCCCACCGGCGCCAGCGGGGTTTGGCAGGGCGTCAGCTCTCTTTCGTTGTGTGCGCGGAAGATTCGCTTCACCTCCGCGCTGGAGGAGGGTAAAGTTCCAGGACAGACAGGAGGTTGAGCAAATGAAACGTTGGATCGCGGCCGTTGCCAGCGTAGCGCTGTTGGTCTTTTCCGCTCCGTCTTACGCGCAGCCCAACGCTGAAGACGCGTTCGATGAAACGCAAACGCACCCGCTGCGAGTGGCAGCATACTTGGTGCACCCCGTGGGCTTTGCGCTCGAGTGGATTCTCTTTCGCCCATTCCACTACGTGGTGTCGCGTCCGGGGCTGGACAAGGTGTTTGGCCATCGGCCCCACGGTGAGAACCGGATGTATTGATCGATCCGCTGCCTCTCTCCATTTGCTGGTTCGGGATTCGGCCAACCCACGCCGTTATGCCCAAGTACCGCCGGAAGGACGCGTTTTACACTCGGGCGAAAGAGGCAGGGCTCCGTTCCCGTGCGGCTTACAAGCTCGAGCAGCTCCAAAAGCACTATAAATTGTTGCGTCCGGGCGACAAAGTGGTGGACTTGGGTGCTTGGCCCGGCGGATGGCTACAGGTTGCTGCTCGCATCGTCGGCCAAAGAGGAAAGGTTGTCGGAGTGGATCGTGAGCCCATCCCACCCTTGGTGGACGCACCTCAAGTGGTCGTGCTGCAGGCCGACGTGTTCGAACCGGGATTGGTGGAGCGGGTGCGTGCTGAACTCGGTGGGGCCGCTGACGTTGTTCTCAGCGACCTTGCCCCCAAGCTAAGCGGTGTGAAGGACCGCGACCAAGCGGCAGCACGTGCGCTAGTCGAGAGAGCGGCGGAATTGGCCCTGCAATGGCTCCGTCCGGGCGGGGTGCTGGTGATGAAAGTGTTTATGGGTGCGGAGTTGCCGTCGTTGCTCGAACGCCTGCGCGGCGCATTTGCCCGTGTCGTCACTACTCGCCCGGAAGCAACCCGCAAGGGTTCTTCCGAGTTGTACGTCGTGGCATCGTCGCCTTTTGCGTCCTCGTTGCCGCAGCAAGGTAAGCCGGAAACGTAGAAGCCCAGGCGGGAGGCCGCTTCTCGGTTTCAGCAGCACGAGAAGGGAAGCCCAATCGACGGTCGAGAGGGTCTAGGCGACCGGCACGGTCATTCGGGGAAACCCTGCCGTGATGCCCGGCACTTTCCCCCGACTTCTCCGGAGGCCACGCGGGTTGCACAGGGTTGAGTGTCCCTAGATTCAGGGGGTAAAGGCAACGGCACGATTTCTGGCACTGAAGGAGCAGGATCATCCTCTACGCCTCCATGCATCGTGCTTCGGCTAGCTCCGGGGGCTCGGACGAAGATCGCGGCGCAAAGGGGCCAGCCCGCAACATTGGCGCCTCCGCCCGAGCTCAGGAGGTAGTGCGGGCCGACGGCGACGCGCCCGGAGCCCGCGCCCCTTCACAAGGGGAAGGGCCACAAAAGGCGGCCCATATCGAGTGAGGCCTGATGGCACTTGCCGCGGAAACCTGGGTGGGATCGCTTCCCACCACGTGTCCGACTACCTGGCAGGGCCCGTTTTTCGCGCCTGACCGTGTCTAGTGCCTCGCCTAGGTGCCGCGCTGGCGAGGAAAAACGTTGCCTTGCCTAGTCGAGAGTTCGCTGGCTCGAAGGAACCTTTTTCCGCCTCCGAAATGGACTGCGTAGGTGTTCCACTGCCGGTCGGCGTTGGAACGGAAGGCTCGAGCAGGTGCAGACGGAGGGGGCCGATACGCCGTTGCCTTGGCCCGTTTTTGATCGACGACTCACATCGTCAACGGTGCGCCGCCACGCCAAGGCCAGCCGGACACTCCCTTGGGACATTGGGACTCCGAGCCAAACTCCTCAGCCGGGTAGATCTGAAAACCTTTGCGGAAGAAGAACATGGGCGCTTTTTACCGGAGGATTCGAGGTTGCACCGCCGGGAGTGGCGAATTTTATTGTGCCCTCATCGTACAAGTTTGCCACTCTGCCTGCGACTGCCCACCCCAAGCTTTGAGCATTGCGACCGGTAGGCTTGGCCCAAAATTCGCTTAAGGCTGCTCCTCGTGGTTGTGAAATTCTCCGTAGGAGGCGGTTGACAACAAAAGCCATATGCTTTCATACTCGGCCCGACCAAGGGGGGAGGCTGCGGCGAGTAGCCCGTGGCCAGTCGGCAGCGAGACCGGGTGGAAAGCGGAGTTGTGGCGGTAAGAGGGAGACTCTCGATGGCGGCTGGGCCAAGCTGGATCCAACGCGTAAACCGTTTGCTTTCCAGTTCTCTGTCTGAGATCAATCCGTTTCGCGGTGAAGAGCCGTACATCGCGGTTGACATTGGTTCGAACACGATCAAGCTGCTCGAGGTGCAGGGCAAGAAGGCCGAGGTCAGGATACAGGCCTTAGCAGCGTTCCCAGCGCCACCAACGGCTGTGCAGAACAACATGGTGGTGGAAATTGAGCAAGTTGCCGAGCTCATCCGTGCAGCGCACAGCCAGCACGGGTTTCGGGCAAAAAAGGCAATTACGGCCGTGCCCGGTCCGGCTGTGATCATCAAACGTTTTCCCATGCCGGTGCATGGCGAAAAGGAAATGGAAGCGGCTGTTTTCGTCGAGGCGGCGAATTTTATTCCCGAAGAGTTGGATAACGTTAACCTCGATTACCAAATCACGGAGTACCTCGACGAAGGTCAGCGCGCCAATGTTCTGATCGTGGCGGCGAAAAAAGACATCGTCAACAGTTACGCCGAAACGTTACGCGCAGCTGGGCTAACGCCCGTGGTGATTGACGTCGACTACTTCGCGCTCGGGAACATGTTCGAGCTCAGTTACGAGCCGAGCCCGACAGGCACCGTGGCGCTCGTAAACATCGGTGCCCGCTACACCGCGATCAACATCATCAAACACGGTCAGAGCGCCTTCACCCACGACGTTGCTGTAGGCGGGCGTGATATCACCGAAAGTATGGTGCAGGATCTTGGCATTTCGTTTGAGGCTGCTGAGCGGCTGAAGATCGAGCCGTCGGCTGACGCTGAGCTTGTGGAACACGCACACGCCGTCATGGAAGCTGCGGCCGCTGCCGTTACGGACGAGATTCACCATGCGTTGACGTTTTTCTGGATGAGTTCTGGCGACGAAACCATTGACCACATTTACTTGAGTGGCGGTGGTGCGCTTTTGCCGGCGATGGCGGAGCACCTTGGCGAGCGGATGGGAGTCCCCGTTGAGGTGGCGAACCCGTTCGCACATCTGACGCTCGGGGAAAACGTGGAGCGGCAACTTGTTTTGCGGCGTGGTGCGGAGTTTGGCGTTGCCGTTGGTTTGGCGACGCGGAGGCCGAACGACAAATGATTCGCATCAACTTACTTCCGGTTCGCGAAGCGGAACGGGCGCTCGGACGCCGTCGCCAGATTGCCTTAGCGATTTTGATGGGGACGGTGGTGTTGTTAATGATGCTTCTGCCGTACACGTTTCAAGCGCGCCGTCTCGGTCAGCTCGAAAGCGAATCAGCCAAGCTCCAAGCAGAGATTGCTCGGCTGGACCAGCAAGCCAAGGAAGTCAAGGACTTGGACGCCAAGCGTGCCGAGTTACAGGCCAAGTTGCAAGTGATCGAGTTGCTGAAGCACCGCCGCGTCGGGCCGGTGCGCGCTTTGGAGGACCTGAGCGACGCTGCCCCGGAAAAGCTTTGGCTTACGGACTTCAGCGAGTCGAATGGCGCGGTTTCGATACAAGGGCTCGCGATCGACAATCAGACCATTGCTGAATTTATGCGACGCTTGCAACAGTCGCGGTACTTTTACGAGGTGGATTTGGTGGAGACGGCCCAGGTTGTGGCACAACCGGGAGCGCAAACGGGGCCGTCGCTCAAGCGCTTTCAAATCAAGGCGCGGCTCGATTACGTTGGCCAACGGGGCAAGGCGCTGACACCGGTGCCGACCCCCGGAGGACAAAAAAAGCCTGCATGAGGTTGCCGTGAACGCGCTGATCGAACGATTGCTCGAACTCCCTCCGAGACAACGGATCCTGGCCATTGTGGGTGCCGTGGCGGCCGTGGTGCTTCTTTACGCGTACTTCCTCTATTGGCCGCGCGAGGTGCAAATCCAGGAGAAAGAGAAGCAAGTCGAGCAGTTGCGGCGGGACCGAGACCGCAAGGCCGCACTAGTCGGCAACATCGAGCTAGCGAAGAAGGAAGTGCAAAAGCTCGATGGAGATTTGCGCTCCGCGGTGGCGCAACTTCCGGACACGAAAGAGATCCCGGAACTTTTGAGTTCCGTCTCTTCCCTCGGGATCGAGTCGGGGCTCGAGGTTGTTCAGTTCAAGCAACGCGAGGAGCAGTACGAGGAGTTTTATGCCTCGGTGCCGGTCGACATTGTCGTCCGGGGAACATTTCACCAGGTTGCCGCGTTTTTCGACAAGGTAGGCCGAATGTCCCGGATCGTGAACCTCTCCGGTGTGTCCATGAAAGCCCCGCAACGGATCGAGGGCTCCGAAGTGGTCTTGGACACTTCTTGTGTGGCCGTCACCTACCGCTTCCTCGACGATGCGGAACGCGAGCGCATCAAGAAGCAGCGAGAAAAGGGAGGCAAGCCGTGATCACTTGGGCCGTGCTTGGGTCCCGTGCCTGGATCCTGCTCTCGGTAACGGTTCTCTTCCTCTCGCCGGCATCATTCGCGGAGGTGCCAGATGCTGCTCCGCGGATCGAAAACGGTGAATCCCCCCCGTACAACCCCGTGGGGCGACGCGACCCGTTTCGGCCTTTTATGTTGGACCTGCGCCGCCGCGAGCCGGAAAATGTCGAGCTAACACCCTTGCAGCGCTACGACCTGGGGCAACTGACCGTTGTTGGAACCATGTGGGAAATGAGCCCACCCCGTGCGATGGTGGAAGACAGCGCAGGCATGGGCTTCATCGTCACCATCGGGACACCCATTGGCCGCAATGGGGGGATCGTGTCTGCGATCGAGCCGAGGCGCGTGATTGTGGAGGAAAAGGTTGTCGACTTTTACGGCAACGAGCAAGTCAATCGAATTGTCATGGAAACCCCCAGTGAAGAGGGGCCGAGCCAACCAGGACGGGAGAAA
>FMSI01010466.1_pt1 | contig 18419 bp, 17 predicted proteins | sample 1504471 | NCBI WGS metagenome assembly FMSI01 (sample SAMEA4475357, study PRJEB15587) | soil metagenome | biome: Soil; feature: Field | place: India | collected 2015-03-11 | depth 0 m
GAACTTGATGCACTCCGTAATCTTCCATTTGAGGAGGAAAAATGACTATCCTTATTATCATCATCATCGCCCTCATTGCTTTTATACTTTACTTTTATTTTAGACCACGTAAATCGAGGACTCAGGCAAATATACCATACCTTGAATCTTTGATTGCGGAACTGGAAAATAATGATGAACTTGCCATCAAAAAATTAAAAGAGGCGTTAAATATTGACACCAATTTAGTGAATGGATATATCAGACTTGGTAATTTATATCGCAAACAAGGTGATATTGAAAGGGCAATAAAGATTCACCATTCCTTAACCGTAAGGCCAACATTACGCAAAGAAGAAGAGAAAAAAGTATATTTTAGTTTAGTACAGGATTATCTCGACTCAAACCGTCCGAATCGGGCAATAGCATTTTTAAGGGAAATTTTGAAAATTGACAAAAACGATAAAACTGCGTGCAACCTCCTTCTGAAAATTTATGAGGATTTACAAAATCATCAGGATTGTATCACACTAAGTGAAGAGTATAAAGAGCTAATCGATGAACAGCGGCTTGCCTACCATTATTCAGCATTAGCAACTGCGCGCCTGTCTGAATCAGGCGGAGAGCAGGAAATAAAGATAAAAGAAGCAAGCAGTCTCTTTAAAAAAGCCTTAAAAATTAAATCTGATTCAGTGAGTGCATTATATTATTGTGCTGAATTTCACAAAAACCTTGGTGATTTAAAAAAGGCAAAAGAATACTATTTAAAAATCCTTGAGTTACAGCCAGATTTCTCATTTATGATATTAAACGATTTAGAAAAAGTCGCTTATGAAACAGGAACCTTTGAACAAATAATACCACTGTATGAAAAAATTTTCAAGCAGAATCCAAAAAATTTCTCGGTTGGTTTTGCCTTAGCAAATTTATATGAAAAGAAAAACGAAATTGAACAGGCAAGGGATATTTACCGAAAAATAAGCGAACTATATCCCGAGGCTGTGTTACCAAGAATTTACATAATGAAATTATTGGCTGATACAAAATCCTTCAAAAAAGAACTCAGTGAAATCGAAAACCTATTATCCCTGAATAATTTTGTGTGTAAGAAATGTGGAAATAAAACAAAAAAATTTGCTTTTATATGTCAAAATTGCCGATCAATAGAATCATATTTTCCACAGCTCTAATCGTCTCGGCGATTTCCGCACAAAATATTGATGAGGCGATTAAGTTATTTAACGCATTTCAGTTTGATAAAGCAAAGGCAATATTTGAAGCATTAGTGAAGGAAGAAAATAATCCCCGCATTGCTGAAGTTTTTTATTACCTAGCGCGATTAACGACCAATCCTGATTCTTCTATTCAATATTACCGAACAATAGTTAATAAATATCCACACTCAAGATATGCAGAGGTTGCCCATCTTGAGATTGCCAAGATTTTTATTGGAAGACAAGATTTCAAAAACGCCCTGGTAACACTAAATCAATTGAGTAAAGACTACCCAAATTCAGAAATAAAAGACGAAGCATTATTCTGGACAGGGGTTGTCTTCATTGAAATGGGTAATAAAGAAAGTGGTTATAAAACACTGCAGGAATTAATAAGCGCATATCCTAAATCTATATGGACAAACCGGGCAAAAAACCTTATACCACCAACCATCCCACAAAAAGAATATTATACTGTCCAGGTTGGCTCTTTCAGAAACAAAGAAAATGCAGAAAAAAAACTTGTTGAATTAAAAATGAAAGGGTTTGATGCCCGTATTGTAGAAGCAGTGGTTATGGATAAAATTTATTATCGCGTATGGATTGGAGAATTTGAAACGATGGAACAGGCAAATTCACTTGCTGCAAAGATTGATTCACTGGGCATAAAGGGAAATGTGGTTAAAGGATACTGAAGTTTTAAATTCTAAATATCAAATTATAGATACAAAAATTTAGATTTTAAGGTGTTTGGGATTCTGAAGAATTTTAAATATGCAACTCACCCCTCTTTTGGAGCAGTATCAACAGATAAAAAATAGGTATAGAGACGCACTCCTTTTATTCCGTGTTGGCGATTTTTATGAATTCTATTATGATGATGCGAAAAAAGCAAGTATCTTGCTCGGGATCACACTAACTTCAAAAACAATAGGGAAGGGCACAAAAGTTCCCCTTGCCGGTATCCCGGTAAAGGCGAGCGAAAATTACATTGCAAAATTAGTTAAGAATGGATTAAAAGTAGCAATATGCGAACAGTTAGAACCGCCTGATAAAGCAAAGAAGCTCGTCGAGCGGGATGTAATTGAAGTAATAACTCCGGGGACATTATTCAGACCTTCGTTACTTGATGAAAATAAAGATTTGGTCGTTGCAAGTTGTATACCCGACGAAAAAATTATTGGCATTGCTTTATGTGATATTACAACGGGTGCTTTTTCTTCGGGTGAAATTGAACCGGGACAATTATTAGAAATAATAGCAAGGAAGGAAGTTAAAGAATTAATCTTGCCTCAGGGCATCACATTAAAATTAGATATCCCAGTTACATACATTGACGGCTATCGCTTCATTTATGAAATTGCATATCAGCAATTAAAAGAACATTTCAATGTTATAACCCTTGATGGTTTTGGCATTGAAGGGAAAAAATTCGCTATTTCTGCGGCCGGTGCCCTCTTATATTATCTAAAGGAAAATCAAAAATCAACACTACCCCAGATAACAAAATTGAATTATTTTGACTCCTGTAGCACGGTTTATCTTGATGGGGCAACAAGAAAGAATTTAGAACTTGTAATGAATATAAGAAATGATGAAACAAACACCTTATACTGGGCAATAGACAATTGTCTTACACCAGCAGGAAAAAGAATGCTCCGCAATCAAATTCTTGAACCTTTGATTGACTGTAAGATGATAGATGAAAGACTTGATGGTGTTGCTGAATTAAAAGAAAAAGAATTCTTACGAAAGCAACTAAGAGAATTCTTAAAAAATATCCGTGATGTGGAAAGGATTACTACCCGTTTGATGTGTAATAAAATAATGCCACGCGAGATGAATGTTTTGAAGAATTCCTTAAGGATCTATCCTGAAATTAAAAGCATCCTTCTGAATTGTGATAGTCAAATATTAAAAAAAATTTATAACCAAATTGAAAACTTCGATATAATTGTTGAAAAAATAGAAAATGCAATATCACCGGAACCCCCACCAACTCTTGATGAAACTGGAATTATCAGACCAGGCTACTCAAAAGAACTGGATGAATTAAGGGAAATCGCTCATAATGCTAAAGAATGGCTAAATCGATTCCAGGGCCAGGAAAGAGAAAAAACCGGGATAAACTCATTGAAGGTTGCCTATAATACAATCTTTGGCTACTATATTGAAATAAGTAAAGCAAACCTCCATCTTATTCCCGATTATTATATCCGTAAACAGACCCTGGTAAATGCGGAGAGATTTTATACTCCTGAACTAAAAGAATTTGAAGAAAAAATTCTGGGTGCAGAAGAAAAGATTAAGAATTTGGAATATGATATATATGTGAAGTTGCGTGAAGAAATTGCCGGAGAGGGAAATAAAATACTCACCAGCACAAAGGCAATTGCATTGCTTGACATCCTGCAATCATTTGCTGAGAATGCGGTTCTATATAACTACACACGTCCTGAGGTAAATGAAGGAGACAAAATTATCATCTCTGATGGCAGACATCCCGTAGTTGAAAGATTAATGGAAAAGGGATCATTCATTCCCAATGATACAGAACTCGACCGCAATAGAAATCAAATTCTTCTTATAACCGGACCGAATATGGCAGGAAAATCCACATACCTTCGCCAGATTGCGTTAATTGTAATTATGGCTCAGATCGGTAGTTTTGTTCCGGCAAAAGAAGCAAAAATTGGTATTGTGGATAAAATCTTTACGCGCATTGGTGCAAGTGATGATATTTCCCGCGGTGTTAGCACATTCCTGGCTGAAATGATGGAAACTGCTAACATTCTTAACAATGTATCGGAAAAAAGTCTCGTAATACTTGACGAAGTTGGTAGGGGCACTTCCACATATGATGGTCTGGCATTAGCCTGGGCAGTAGTTGAAGAACTACATAATAACAAAAAACCTCGCTCTTTATTTGCAACCCATTTCCATGAATTGACAAAAATAGAGGACTTTTTAATTGGCGTCAGAAATTATAATTTTTTAGTAAAAGAGTGGGGTGAGGAAATTATATTTTTAAGAAAACTTAATCCTGGACCATCCGACCAGTCTTATGGAATTCAGGTCGCACGCCTTGCTGGACTTCCTAAAGCAGTAATTGAAAGAGCAAAAGAGGTCCTAACAAAATTTGAGGAAGGCGAGGTCTTTAGCATAAGAAAGTTAAAGAAAACCAAACTTACTCAGCCCGACCTTTTCGTTGATAAAAAATAAAATTCGCACTTGACAAATTCTAATTTTTAATTATAATCGAAAATGAAAATGAATTTCAAAATCAAAAATGCTTATAATCATAAAGAATTGATTCAGCTCATCAAGAAACACAAATTGAAGTCGTCTCAAAAAAGAAAATTTATAATTGATTATTTCCTGAGCCAGAATCAGCATCTCAGTGCAGAAGATATATATGATATAATAAAAGATAGAAAATTAAAGATCGGTTATTCGACAATCTATAGAACCCTAAAACTACTTGCAGAATGTGGACTTGCTTCAATACACCATTTTGAGAAAGGAATAACCCGTTTTGAACCAGTGCATAAAAAACAGCACCATGACCATCTGATCTGCACAAAATGTGGCTCAATTATAGAATTCGCGAATCAGGAAATTGAAAAAATTCAAAAAAGAATTGCACGGAAACACAATTTTTCTGTCTCAGACCATAAACTTGAAATTTATGGCTTATGTCTAAAGTGTGGCAGAAAGGAGAAAAAGTAATGGCGGTTATAAATCTGGCAATGATGAAGTCAGGTGAAAAAGGTAAGGTTGTAGAGGTCATCGGTGGTAAGGGGTTTATCAGCAGGCTTGAGTCACTCGGTATTATACCGGGAGCAGAAATTACAAAAATAAGTGAACAAATTATGCATGGACCAGTAGTAATAAAAATTGGTAATACTCAAATTGCAATTGGATATGGAATGGCACAAAAGATAATGATTCATATTGAACAAAAGATTAAAAAGATTTTACTCGTTGGTAATCCCAATGTCGGGAAAAGCGTAATTTTTTCAAGACTTACTGGTGTTGATGTAATTGCTTCCAATTATCCAGGGACAACGATAGATTACTGTCGTGGTTGCACTGGATACGGCGATAGAAGAATAGAAGTCATAGATATACCGGGAACTTATAGTTTAGAACCCACAACACCTGCTGAAGAAGTAGCAGTTCAAATGTTAAATAAGGCAATAGAAGAAGGCGAAAGTATTATTGTAAATGTTGTGGATGCCACAAATCTTGAAAGAAATTTAAATCTGACACTCCAGTTATTAAAAAAAAACATCCCTATGATAATCGCGCTAAATCTATGGGATGAAGCAAAACACACCGGTATTGAAATAAATGTAAAAAAACTTGAAGAAATACTCGGTGTCTCAGTCATTCCTACCGTTGCCGTAACTGGTGAGGGCATAAGAGAACTTGTGAACCGTCTCGCTGAAGCAAAAAAAGGAAATTTTGATTATAAGAATGAAGACCGCTGGCGCGCAGTCGGGCAAATCATATCACAGGTTCAGGTGATCAAACATCGCCACCATACATTTTTAGAGAGAATTAGCGATTTGACAATAAATCCCTGGTCAGGTATTCCTATTTCTATAATTCTGTTATTCCTGATTTTTCAGTTAATAAGATTTATTGGCGAAGGCATAATAAATTTAATAACCGACCCCTTTTTCAATTACATTTATAAACCCATTATGCTTTCATTTTCAAAAACGCTGGGAAGTGGTGGGATTATTCACGATATCTTAATCGGTGAATTGATTAATGGAGACATTGATTTCGGTCAATCATTTGGCATTCTAACCACTGGTCTATATGTAGAATTTGGCCAGGTATTGCCTTATATCATTGCTTTTTATTTTGTCTTAAGTTTTCTTGAAGACTCTGGCTATCTCCCGAGACTCGCAGTATTGGTTGACAAATTTCTCCATTTCTTTGGGCTACACGGTATGGCAATCATTCCAATGCTTTTAGGTCTTGGTTGCAATGTACCCGGTACATTAAGCACAAGACTACTTGAAACAAAAAGAGAAAGATTTATAGCAGCAATCCTGATGGCAATATGTATTCCCTGCATGGCACTAACCGCGATGATATTTGGACTCGTCGGTAAATTCGGGGCAAAGGGACTTTTTCCGGTTTTCGGCACTTTATTTGTAGTCTTTATAATCGGCGGCATTTTACTTAAATTTATTTTCACAGGTGAAAGCCCTGAAATCTTCACTGAAATGCCTTCTTACCGTATACCCTATTTCCCATCTTTAATTAAAAAATTATGGATGCGGATAAAATGGTTTATTATTGAAGCAACACCCTTTGTTCTTTTGGGAGTATTTATTGCAAACCTATTCTACTCGTTTAAGATTTTCAATTTTCTTGCAAGGATTTTAGGCCCAATAATAACAACGGTCTTATCCCTTCCCGCCGAAGCTACTGTTGCACTACTTTTAGGATTTTTGAGAAAAGATATAGCTGTTGGTATGCTCGTTCCGCTTGATCTTACATTAAAACAACTGATCATTGCAAGCACAGTCCTATCAATGTATTTCCCCTGTGTAGCAACATTCTCAGTATTTATTAAAGAATTTGGAATTATTGATACACTCAAGGCAACATTAATAATGCTGCTAACTGCATTTAGTGTTGGCGCAATATTAAATCTAATTCTTTAATCAGTCATTTATCGCCCAGAACAACTGATTGGGTGTTATACAGATTAATATTTATCTAAACTTTGCCACGCAAAGTTGCAAAAAAATTATCAAAAATTGTCAAAACTGGTATAAATAAAATACGCTAAAATCCGAATTAACTGCACGGACAAATTTAGCAGAGAATATTTACTCAATTAAGACAGGTGTTTAGAACAAATAAATATTTTAATAACTAATAAAAAACTTGATTTCTCTTATTATTTTAATATAATTATTTTTATGGGAGCTAAAAATATATATTATCAATTTGTAAAAACCCGTATTGGGGATATTGTAATTGTCTGGCATGAACAAGGGATAAAACCAAAGATTATAAAAATTATCCTGCCCAAATTATCAAGAAATTATTTAGAAAAAAAATACTGCGGGATTATGCCGGGTAGAAATAAAACAATTGATAAAGTTGCATCCGCCATCAAGAATTATATTTCTGGGAAGAAAATAAAATTTAAATTTCCTATAAAATTTATTGATTTACAGCGCTTGAAACATTTCCAAAAAAAAGTATTATCCTTGACCAATAGTATCCCAAGAGGCAGGGTTGAATCTTATGGCTCAATTGCAAAGAAATTAGGAATTCCCAAAGGCGCAAGGGCAGTTGGACAGGCTCTCGCACACAATCCATTCCCCATTATAATTCCCTGTCATAGAGTTATAAAATCAGACGGGTCAATTGGTGGTTTTGGGGGGAATATTGATTTAAAAAGAAAATTATTAAAAATTGAAGGAGTATCCGTAAAGTGAATTTTGTATATTCGCCAAAATATTGTGTTGATTTAAAAGGCCACATCTTCCCCACAGAAAAGTATCGGTTAATTTACGAAACTCTAAAAAAAGAAGGGCTCATCACTAATGATAACCTTTTTGAACCACAAATGCCAGAAATAGATGATTTAAGGAAGATTCTCACCCTTGAATATCTTGATGACCTGATAAACGCAAGGACTACTTTCAGAACCTGGCGCTCAGAACTGCCGGTTGAACCGGAAATTATCCAATGGCAGATGTTGGGATGTGGGGGTTCGTATCTTGCTGGCGAACTTGCACTCCAGTATGGTGCTTGCTATCATATCGGTGGCGGGCTCCACCACGCATTTGCTGACCATGCTGAAGGATTCTGTTATCTCAATGATGTGGTTTTTGCTGGAGTAAAACTCCTTGAAGACGGTGTAAAGAAAATTGCTATTATTGACTGCGATCTTCATCAAGGTAATGGAACCGCAAGATTTTTCCAGAACGATAACAGGGTATTTACATTCTCCATCCACCAGGAGCATTTATATCCGGTAAAGGAAAAATCAAATCTGGACATCGGACTTGATTTCAATGTCGGTGACGATGAATATCTTGAAAAATTAGATTTTGCAATGAAAAAAATTTTTAATGAATTTAAACCTGAATTTGTAATCTACCTTGCGGGTGCTGACCCCTATATATTTGACCAGTTAGGTAACTTGAGACTGACCATTGAAGGACTTATGAAAAGGGATGAAATAGTTATTACTTACACGCACAATAAAAAATTACCAATAATTGTAGTGTTAGCTGGTGGATATGCCCAGGAACTTGAAGATACTGTTGAGATTCATTGTAATACCGCAAGGATTTTGCATAAATTTTATGGATGATAAGGAGGTAATATGTTTATTATAAACTTAATTTCGTTGATTCTTATCAGCAAAGGGGGAGAAATGATTGATCTACCCAAACCACAATTTACAAATGTATCATTAGAAGAATGCATCCACAAGAGACGGTCAATAAGGAGTTTTGAAAATAAAGAATTAACAATCCAGCAGATTTCAAATCTTTTGTGGTCTGGTCAGGGAATAACCGATTCTGTAAGAGAACTTCGTGCAGCTCCTTCGGCAGGTGCAACATACCCATTAGAAATTTTTGTTGCAAAAAAAGATGGTTTATACCGTTATATTCCTGATGGGCATAAGTTAAAGAAGGAACAAGATATTGATTTAAGAAAAGATATTGCCCGTGCTGCACTCAACCAGATGTTCATTGCCGATGCTGGTTTAGTAATAATCATCACTGCAGTATATAAACGCACAGCCTGGAGATACGGTGAAAGGGCATCTCGGTATATCAATAATGAAGTTGGGCACTGTGCCCAGAATATCCATCTTGAAGCAGTCGCATTAGGACTTGGCTCAGTACCGGTTGGTGCATTTGATGATGAAAAAGTAAAAAAAATATTGAAATTAAAAGAAGAAGAACCTCTGTATATAATTCCAGTAGGATACATAAAAAAATAATCAATAAACTAATGGTTAACGATTTTTGGGCATAGCCGATTAAAACTTAACCCACAGGTCGTCTCGACCTGCGTGCTGAAAAAATAAAGGACGCAAAAAACAACAAACTTTCCACTAGCACTTTTGGAATATTTCTCTATTGGTTTTGTATATATTAGTAGAAAAGGAGGTTAAAATGCGCGACCATAAGAAAATGTATGGAGTCTATTTGAGGGCAAGCTTCCTTATTGCCATTGGTCTAATAATAGCATTTTTCCTTACACTACCCTATGCTGAACCTGAACCATATAAATTAAAACAAGAAGTGGTGGGCTTAATCAATGAAATTACAATGCAAATTGATAAGCAGATAGAACCAATTGACAACATTGAAAGACCAAAACCTCCGCCCGCAGTCACACCTGGTTCTAACCCTGATGAAGGCGTAGAAACGATAGATCCTACAAATCTCGTAGAAAATATTATTCCCATAACCCCTACTGGACCAGATATTGAGATCATTCCGTATTACAGAGTAGAAATCAAACCACAACCAATATCAATGCCTGCTCCTACATATCCCCCACTTGCTGCACAAGCCGGAATTGAAGGCAAAGTTGTGGTCAAAATGCTCGTCGATATTGATGGCAGTGTGCTTATGGTAGAAATAATAAAATCGAGCGGGCATCAAATGCTCGATGAATCAGCAATTGCCGCAGCAAGACAGTCTAAATTCACTCCAGCAAAACAAAGGGATAAACTTGTTAGGGTTTGGGTTGTCAGACAGATTGAATTTAAATTGAAGGATAGCTAACTACTCAGGTTTTGATAATCTGTTCTTTAAATAATCTATTCTCTTCACAGGCAAAGGGTCAATTCTGGTGTTGATGGCAAGATAAAGGCTCAAAAAATCGCCCAGCATTATGGTTGAAAAAATCTGTTCAAGTAAATTTTTACCATAAGGTTTAATTTCTACTAATTTTAATGATTTAATCTCTTTGCGAATTATATCCTTAATTATCTTTACCCTGAGTTTGTTGCGAACAAATGCATCAGGGTCATTTATTAATACTGCTATTAAGTCCTTATTCAAATGTCCAGGACCGCCTATGCCCACAATCTCATTGTGATTCATTTCAGGAATGATGTTTGTATGGCATAAAATCTTTGAATTCTCATTTAATTGACACTGCCACCTTTTAGCAATTACTCCTGTAGCATTTGAATTGGCATATATGATAGGGAGTCTGCCGATAAATAATTTCACAAGATTTTTTGCCTTCTTCTCAAGTTCTTTTGCCTGTTTTCTTAAAAATACTGACAATTGCATCAATTCAATCTCGGGATTTCTCTTTATTAAGTTACTCCGATAAAGTAAAAGTGGTATGGGAGTAAATAAATATCCCAGGGCTCCTCTTGGTGGAAATCCCGTAGGAATTTGAATTTTCAGTTCTACCCTTTTTTTTAGTAGTTTCCCATTCGACGAAATAACAACAACAACAATACCCTTTTTTCTCAAAATATTATAGTTATGTAATGTCTCTTCTGTATTCCCTGAATAACTCACAAGTATCGCTAATGTATTTTTATCAATATAATTAGGAATTTGATAGTCTTTGTTCACAATAATATTCAATTCCGGATAAAGGACCGAAACGATATCTCCACTTATGCCCGATCCCCCCATTCCACATATTAATATCCTTTTGAATATTCTGCGTAAAAATTTTTTATCTAAAACATTACTCCACATACAATTGAATAGATTTATACCTTCTGTAATCTGTTCTGGTAAAGAATAGATTATCTTGCGCATATCTTTCATTTTACCAAATCTTCAATACCCGGGAATTTCTTTCTCACCACCCTGCTTAGAAATTTTTTCACCTCAAGGGCAGTTCTGAAATTCAAAGCCTCCTGGGCAATCTCCTGACATTGCGATAATGTAAGCGTCCTCAAAACAAGTTTTGCCTTTGGTATTGAAGAAGGACTCATTGATAATTCATCAATACCAAATCCTACCAGAAGCGGAATTGCCAATGGGTCACCAGCAATCTCCCCACATAACCCGACCCATATATTACCATTATGGCCTGCAGTGATTGTTTCCTTTATCAAATGCAGGACCGCAGGGTGGAAATGGTCAAAGAGCTGGCTTATCTTTTCATTTCCTCGATCAACAGCAAGTGTATATTGGGTTAAATCATTTGAACCGATACTAAAAAAATCAACTTCACGGGAAAAGAATGGACTCATCAAAGCAGCTGAGGGTGTCTCAATCATCATCCCAAGTTGAATACTATCGTCAATTTCTATCTTTTTTGATTTCAATTCTTGCTTTACCTGGTTAAATATCAGTTTCACACGTTTTATCTCTTCATAAGTCGAAATCATTGGAAACATTATCTTTATATTTTTGTTAACTGAGGCACGCAAAATTGCCCTTATCTGAGTTTTAAAAAAATCGACTTCCTGAAGACAGACCCGAATTGCCCGCCAACCCAGAAAAGGATTTGCCTCATGGTAGTCAGAGAATATTTTATCTCCACCCAGGTCATAGGTCCTGATGATCACTGGATGGGGTTTGACTTTCTTTGCCAGTGCATTATAAATTTTGAACTGTTCTTCTTCGGACGGGCTGCCCCGCCTTGCAAGGTATAAAAATTCGGTTCTGAATAGACCTATTCCAATCGCTCCATATTTGATTGCATGTTCAACCTCAGCAAAAAATTCAATATTTGCTGAAATATCTATATGTTTCCCATCCCTTGTCTCCGGTGATAATTCACAGACAGGTAAAAGCGCTTTTGCTATTAGCTGATTCTTCTTTCGCTGTTCTTCGTAAAAATTTATCCTTCCTGAAGTCGGATGAATGATTACAATGCCACGCTCACCATCAACAATTATATCATCTCCATTTTGAACCTTATTTATAAATTCACCGATACCGAGAATTGCTGGTATTTCAAGTGCCCTGGCTGTGATTGCCGTATGTGATGTCCTTCCACCAAGTTCCATTGCAATACCAACCACATTTTTGGGATTTATAAGGGTTGCCTCTGAGGGGGGAATATCACGCGCCACAACGATTGAACAAGGTGGTGCTTCAATGACCGATGTATGAGAAACGCCCAAAAGATTTTTCAAAACCCGCTCTGCGACATCATATATATCAACAACCCTTTCCTTGAAATATGCATTCTTGCTCTCACCGAGTTTTGTGGCATATTCATTTATGACTTCATTATAAATATACTCTACATTTTTCTTTTCATTAAATATCCGTTGTTTGACTGAATCAATTATCGTTTCATCATCAATCATCATTATCTGGGCATCAAGAAACTGACCAAAATCTTCTCCAATTTCTGTATTAATCTGTTCTTTAATTTTTTTCAACTCTTCCCGTGTCTTTTCTAAGGCCTTTTCAAATCTTACAACCTCATCTTTAAGATAGACCGATAGAATGGGTGCCTGGAATACTTCAATTTTTTTTACTTCATATATAAATGCCTTTCCAATGGCTACACCCTTTGATGCAGGAATGCCATGTAATATCTTCTCTTTTGGCATCAATCCTGCCCTTCAAGTATCTGCCTTAAGGCATTAAAGGCTTCTTTCTCATCTACGCCATTACATATTAGAATAACCTTTGCCCCCTTTTCACAAGCTAAAGTCAATATTCCCATAATTGATTTCCCATTTACCTTCACCCCATCCTTTATCAGTTCAACCTTGCTCTTAAATTTCTCCGCAAGTTTTACAAATCTGGATGCAGGAAGAGCATGCAATCCATTTTCATTTAATATCGTTATCGTTTCTTTTATCATAACAGTATAAGATTAATTATTATCAAAATAAAAACAAAAGTCAAGATTAAAATTGGTGCTACCCTTTTCCACAAAAGGATAAGAAAAATGCCCGAGAGTGGAATTAGAAATAAAAGACTAAGCCCCTTGTCAAGTATAATGGGCATCAAACCAATGGAAAATGCCCCGATTGATTCAAATATCATCTGCATCATCTGTAATTTTTTATCTTTCAATATATAAATCACATTCCACCCCATTTTATAGCCAGTTGTGAATCCATAAAAACGAAAGTAAATATGAATAAGGTTATACAATAATAGAAAGATTAGTGGTCCGACAACCCCATATTTTACACCCGTGATAATTGCAATAATTAATAACGCAGGTCTAATTGTCTGCCAGAACAGGGTATCACCAAAAGATGCAAATGCAGACTGGCTAACCGTTATATGTTTATTTAAATCATCTAAACTATTTTCCTTCTCATAGGCATTCAATACTGCACCAATGATAAAACCAGCCATATATGGATGGGTATTGAAAAATGTTCGACTGTGTTGTAGGAGAAATTCCTTCTTTTTCTTATCAATACCCATAATTGCAATAACCAAAAATCCCAGTGACTGCATTGAATGAAATGACCAGGATGACTGCAAAAATAAACTGGCAAAAAATAATTTTAAAAGACGAAATAAACCAATGCGCATATCACCCCAACTACCAAAAAGTAAAAAGATTGTTTTTTTAAATAGAGATAGATTCCATTAGCAATACCGAGTGACACAATAATTAGTAACAAAAATTCTTTATTAAAAGCAGTTCCTGAACCTGGAAATTTCAGAATACTCACCAGGAGAAATATTGGAAGGAGTAAGAACACACCTCTAAGAAAAGCCGTGATGACACCTAAAAAATGGCAGATATACAATTTTTTATAATCCCTTAAAAAACGGTAAAACAAACCTTCGTTTATGCGGCGCACAATTATATCAAGATAGTTCCCCAGAATTGAAACAAGAATCCCAATAAGAAAAACTATTATCAAATTAGGTTCGTTTTGATTTAAACTCTTCAATAAAAAATAAGAACCACTACCCGCAATACCCGCTGCCTGGGCATCAGGGGGCACATCCTTCCCTATGGGCAGATTGGCAAGAAAGACCATCTGAAATAATGCCCCTACAAATATACCAACCTGAACATCACCCCACAATGCACCAATTATTGCCCCTGCAACAATCGGCTGTGATATACCAAACTCGCCAACTGCATATTTATCAAGAAGAAGTAGCGCCCCGAGCAAAGTTAGCAAAATGACCATCATAATTCTATTTTTATCTTGGGTGGATTTGGAAAAATCAACAGCATTGAAAATCCCTGAAATATTTTTTCAAATCCTGATTCACTTGAGGAGATTGTTTCAATTGGATATGTAAGTAGAATGAATTTTTCTGAAGAGGTAAATTTTATTGGATTGAATTCCTTCCCTTGAATAGTAAAATAATCAATTCCAGAAATTTCCTGGAGTTCATATAGACTGAATTTATCGTTTATCTTCAAATCTGGGTTAAAGATACCCATTGAAAATTCCACACCTAAATTTTTTACCGGCCCTTCGTATTGGAATTGTATTATTGCTGCATTCTCATCAACCTTGATAGTCTTTTTTAAATTCAAATTTTCGTTAGCCATAATAACCTCAAATGTCTTATGTTCTATCAGCTGGTAAGTAATAATGTCTCCGAGATTTTCTTGATAATAAAATTCTTCTTTTGTAGGAACCCCACCAATTTGATGATCAATACCAAATGCCCTCTCATATTTATCGTATATGAGATATTTATCAAGGTCCTTTCCTTTAGACCTGACAACCTCGTGGATTGATTTTACCTCATTTTCATCCCTTGATTGTGGAATCAACTCATGGTATTTTTCTCTTCGTCTGGTTATATAATTTAATAAGTTTTTAAATCTTTTGCGGTCATCAATCTCTATCAAGCTTCCTGTATCGGGCTTTATTATGCAAAAAAGAGAACGGGTGCTCAAAACAAGCTCATCCTTGCCATCAATATCAATATCTAATTTTTCCAAACCAACCTTGATATTATAGGATTCTGCTTCAATAAGATTTTCATAAACTGCTTCTCTTAAATGGGGAAGATAAAGACCCCCAAAGATTCCGTGCCAGTAAGCACATGAGCACTGCCCACGCCACAATCTTAATTTTGCATTAATGTCATCTTTTATATTTCTTGATACATAGAGCATTCTCTTATGCATCAAATTTGCCTCAGAATAACGACTCAAAAAATTCTTAAAATATCCACCCTGTATCAAATGATAAAATCTATGGTCAACACTTTTCTTCAGTTCAACATAATTTTTGCCCGCATTTAATGGTAAAACCCATTCACCCATCTCTTCGTAAGATGCTGTAGGGATATAAATCCTTCCCGCGGGCGGTTCTTTTTTCATAACATCTCTCAAATGAACAGTCTGAACATAATCTTCGTTGCTGAGTGAATCTAAAAACTTATCCAGCCATCGTTCTTTATACACCCAGTTATATGTGCCGGGCCAGACCCCAAATTTTTCACCATCATCACCCAGAACCTTCAATATATACTGTTGAGAGTTACTTACTTCTTTTAAATAATTTTTTACTTCATCCACTGGATGGAAAGGAATTAAATATCTTAATTTCATTGATATAGGAAACAACCGCAAAACTTTGCCGTTATCCTCAGTGATAAAATATGATTTCAAATCATCTTCAATCAAACCAGCATAGAGAAAGTGCGTATCATCAAGTAAAGTATAATCAATACCAGCCTCAACAAGTAATGGTATCAATCCTGGTTCCCATACCCTTTCGGTCAACCACAATCCAGAAGTTTCTACCCCGAGCAATTTATAAATATAATCCTTAAAATATTTTATCTGTTCAACAACATCCTTAGATGGTATCAAAGAAAGTATTGGTTCACTGTAAGCCGACACAAGAATTTCAGCTTGATTCCTATTCACTGCCTCTTTTAAATAGTCAAAATATTCAGGATGATTTTTTAGCAACCATTCGCACAGAGTTCCTGAATTGTGAATACCAAACTTTACCTTTGGATATCTTAAAAGTGTCTTTATCAAAGGCAAATAAGAATGCTCATAGGCAAATTGAAAAACACGGTCAAAATTGCCTACGGGCTGATGATTATGGATATACAATGCAAGTCTCATCATTTATACTCCTGTTAATTTTTTCATAACATCAATAGGCTGAGAATTAGGAAGTTGTTTACCAATTATTTTTATGCCCATTTCATGTATCTTTACTAAAAATTCAATGTCCTCGGATGTAAGGTATATGTATGGCACAATCGACCTTGCGCCTTCACGATAACCTAATCCACCAATATAAATCTCATTTACTTTAAGGTCATTCTTAACAAGGTTGTAGGCATCAATCGGTTTTTCAACCACCACCATTATTCGTTTTTTGTCGCCACCATCCCTCAGGTATTGAACACAACCTGCAATATCATAACAATGAAAAGATATATTTTCGGGTACAGCAAGTCTGTAGGCATTACAAACCCACTCATCATTGCTTATTTTATCTGATGCAATTATCAATTCTTCAATTCCCAAAGGTCTTGCCCATCCTGCGACAACCTGTCCATGTATCAAACGGTCATCGATTCTCAATATAAACATATCAATCCCAGAATTCCCATTTTATTTCCACTCCGAATTTACGTGCCATATCAGGAAAATCTTCGGGTCTTATGTCTGTCACATTGTCAAAAATCACATTTAGATTCAGGGTCAAAAACTTCAAATTTAGACCCGGAGAAATTACAAAGATTGGCTCATAATATTTGCCTGATTGGTCATATCTTGCAGCCATAAAAATAAATTTTGTATACATATTCAAAATCGAACGGTCGGTCTTTCTCTGCCAGTTCAAACCGAATTTTGCAAAAAAATCTGGAAAATCTAATGGAATATCACTGTATATCAGATAATTGCACGCAACTGTTGCGGAAAAACCCCTTATACGCGGAGAAACAACCATACCTTCAATCCCTGAAATTTCATTATCAACATTAATCACTGAATAAGTCTCAACACTCACAGGTTGATAGATGATTTGGTTTTTGATTCGCGAATTATAAACACTCATCGTAGAATATTTTAAGTTTACACCAATTTCCCGGTGGAAATGGGTCTCATCTTTAATATCTAAATTGCCTGTAATATTAATACTTCTATCAACAAATTTTTCATTACCATATTTGGCAATAAAATCAGCCCTTTTGTTGAATAACGCAGCTCTCACAAATATTTTCGCATCATTAAAAATTTGGAAAGTTAATCTTCCCGTTGGCTCAAAATAGATTTTATCCGAATTACAATCCACATTATAACCAATTCCGATAATACTATTATTAAATTTATAACTTGTGTTCTGAGAAAATACTATATCATTATTTTTTAATTTACCGGGAGTAAATTGGCTTGTCAAAGCAATGAATTCAAAGATATTCTCAAGATTGCCCGCATTAAATAAAAATTTATGCTGTGTGCCATAAGTAGAACACTGATTCTGGATGGAGTCGTTATAAACTTTACGCACAGTCCGAAATATTATGAACTTATAAAAATCCTTACCCCCAGTCAATGCAATGTCGCTGAAATTTGAATTTATTATTGTATCATAAGAATTGCCTGTTATGATAACATCAAGGCGCATCGGAATAAATTGATTATAATAAAAGTTGGCATATCCTCCATTTGAACGCAGATAACGGTTCTCGGAGTTTTTGTAATGGCGCGAATAAAGTCCACCAAGATAAAATCCCATTGAATTCGTGATGGCTCGGGTAAAATCAATATTATAGACCGTATTTAAGCCAAACAAAGTGAAATATAAATAGGAATATGGTTGTTCATATCTGTTAATCTTTGTATTTAAGTCAATGGCATTCACCCCTGAACCTATATATTTCTTACTAAATGTAACAGATTCTATAAAATTGATGGGAAAGATTGAGAAATTAAAATTTTTGAAAAAATATTCGTCAATATAATGAGAATTGATTAAAATATTAAAAGGACAATGACCAAACAAATCGATTGTATAGATTTTGTCTTTCAATAAATAAGTGGAATAATAAAAAATATCGGAAAAGCCAGATAAAAAAATAATGGGTTTAACGACCCCTGACTGCTTTAAATTATTGTCAAGAATCCCGGTAATGCTATAATTAATTATCTTGGGTATTTCATATCGGACGGTTTTAACTGAATCAATATGCGTCGTATCAGAATTAGCATTATTAGATATAAGAAAAAATAACCACAAAAACACGGATGATTATAGGATAAAATTATCATCTTGTCAAGATTTCGATTTGAATCAAAAATAATCTTACCGAAAGG
>FMSI01024893.1_pt1 | contig 18373 bp, 11 predicted proteins | sample 1504471 | NCBI WGS metagenome assembly FMSI01 (sample SAMEA4475357, study PRJEB15587) | soil metagenome | biome: Soil; feature: Field | place: India | collected 2015-03-11 | depth 0 m
TTAGAAGATTATCAAGGAATAATTTCTTGGTAAGTTGAACAATGTTAAAGGTATCTGCATTTTTTTCGAGCCAAAAGCCAAGAACTGTCGTATCTAAAGAACCAACAAAGATTTTACTTCCACAAACCGCAATATTACTTGAAATGCGAGTGGGAAACTCAATGTATCGCCAGCTTGAACTTTGCAAATTCAAAAAATTGAAAAATATTGCGGAAAAAATTACCAGAAACTTTTTCATTTTTACCTCCAAAGTTGTTGCAATATAATAAATTATAAAGTTTAAGAAAAGATAAATTGAGCGCAAGTTTTATCATATTAATAAAGTAGTAAATAATGGAAATTTCAGGTTATTTTTCTATTTGATTAGCTCTTCTGTGCGCAAAATGCTTTTTAAAAACCGCACACAAAGGTTGCTTACGACATCGAGTATAAATGTTAACTTTCAAAATTAACAATCAGTTATCTTGCTGATGCTTCCAGCGGCGATGAGTCCAAAGCCATAGTTCGGGTCGTTCTCTAATTGCCATTTCGAGCTGCTCCACATAGCGTTTGGTAAGAGTGTAAATTCCATTTTTATCGAAAACTAAATCGCTATGGTCAATTTCGACAAGTCTAACTTTATAATAGTAGTTTTCTCTTTTTGCAAAGCCTAAAATGACAGGAACATCGTACTTTAGAGCAAAATAAGCCGGGGAATCGAAAGTTGCTGCCTTCCTTTTAAAAAATTCCACGAATATATCCTTGTCTTTAGTTGCACTTTGGTCTGCAAGCAAAGCAACAATACCTCCATTTTTTAAGGTTTTTACTACTTTGAAAGCAGATTCATACATAGATACAACACTGTTCCCCCTACGAGTACGATTTTTATTAATTACTGAATCGAGTATAAAATTAGAAAGTGGTTTTACAATTATCAAAACTGGAAGTTCGAGGTAAACATTCACCGAATAAGCTAACAATTCCCAATTTCCATAATGACCCGATAAGAGCAAGACACCGCGTCCTTCCTCGAATTTTTTTTTGATAAGTTCAACATTTTCGAAACGAATATAATCCCTTACCTCATTATCGGTAAGAGAGCTTAAAGCAAGGAATTCTACAAAGACAATTCCCATATTCTCGAAAACATTCTTAGTCGTTGTAGAAATCCATTTAGCATCTTTCTCAGGGAAAGCCAATTTCAAATTTTCTTTAGTAATTTTTACTCTTTTTGGTAAAATTATATAGAGAAGTTTTCCAAGGAATTTACCGTACTTAATTCTAGCTTTTGGATATAGCAAAGTGGAAATCCATCCAAAGAAGCAAACTAAAATTGTTTCAATCGAAAACCTTAATTTTCTCATCTGTTCAAAAACATTTTTTGAAGCCGCTCGGTATTCGTACCAGTGACAAAATCGGTGTACCAATTTTCGTTATAAGGCTCGTTTATTGCCGTAGAATGGACAAGCAAATAATTTCCATTTCCAGCAATATCAACAAAGTAAAAATACGCTCCTCCTTGCAACTCACTATAGAACCAAATTTCGTAACTACGTTTGTTAGGCTCGCGCGGGTGATATTCTCTAGATGTTGGCTCACCATACTGTATTAATATGCGAGCGCGGTCTGTTTTCCAACCCTCTATCTGATTACCCACTGAAAAGAAACGATTAGCATAATTTATTTTTTGATTGAAATCGTCGTATGCTTTGTTGTATACAAGCAACGAATCGGGATTCCGCTTGCTCCAAAACTGAAACAAAAAGCGTCGTTTCGCTTCCACGGTTGATAAGTTTTTATATAACTCCTTTTCATAATCCGAGGCAATGTACTTTGCTTTTTCGAATTCCAAGTCTAAGCTTCGTTCATCTAATGTAGTAAAAATACTTTTTTCGAAAAGCTCTGGTTCAGTATACTTTCGAATGGGTTCAGGTGGCAATTCAGCATTTAGTAAATAAAACTTTTTTCTTTTTGAGCGAGAAATTATTCTGCCATCTTTTTCGGCTATAGTAGCTTCGAAGAAATAAGTCCCAGAGCTTATAGCATCAAGTGCAAAACCATTGATATCAAATTGAGATGAATTTACAACTTTGACATTTCTAAAAGAATAAAGGACTTCTTCTTGTATTGTATTGTATATGCGATATTCTATCTTTATTTCCTTCGGCAATGGATTAACATTGATATAATACTCAAAATAGGTAAAAAGTCGAAGATTAGAGCCAATAATTTCTAAAGTGGGATTTGGTACGATGTAGTATTTACTTTTCAAAAACTCATGTTGCCAAAAAACAGAAGCTGTGTCCGATCGTTCAATAAACTGAGCTATCTGAATATTGCTAATATTAAACTGGTTTTGAGAAAAATCGATATTATCCACATCGAATGTTTTTCTATAGCGATTGGAAGAATCTCTTGAATCAATGCAAACAAACTCAAATTTAACCTTGCTACTCGATTTTATTAGAAAATTTTTTTGTCCAACTAGAAGATTCTGCACATCCTTTGCGGTGTCGAGTTTATCTTTTTCGTGATAAACTATCCAATTATAAGAATCTACAAGCGAGTCGTTTTCAAAAAGCTTCAAATCAATCAAAAGTTCAACAACATACTTTTTGCCTTGCTTGTAATATGATAATTGATTATCGATGAAGCCATAATATACCTCTAGAATATTTTCCTTTTCATTTTTTCGGAAAATAGCGTAATCAAGGTAGACAGGTAAAGATTTGGAAAATAGATTTTGCTCAAAAAATAGAAAAAAAAACAAGAGGATAAAAAAGAAAAGTCGAAGCCTTCTACAATTTAAAAAACAATCCAAATGTTTACCATTCAAGTTCAAAGTCATAGCAATGCAAAACTAACAATCAAAAATCAAACAAGGGGCAAAAGCCCCTTGTTTTTAAGCAAAATTTGTTCCAAGTATTATCTTGACTTTACTTAACTGCAACTTTAATACTCAAACGATTAACTAATCCAATATTTTTTGTAGGGGTAATTGAATAATCGAATTCCCCTTCGAAACCACCACTGAAATATTTCAAACCAACACCACCAGAAAGCCCGAAGACATCTGTACCGAATTGGTAACCGGCGCGCAAGGCAAGGAAGTCCTTGAAAATGTATTCAGCACCAAGTGCGTAATGTTCCGGTGTGTCGGAAAGAGTAATAAAATCGGCAGCGGCAACAACTCGATGGTCATCCACTTTCCAAACCTCAGATGAAACACCAGCACGGAAAATCAAAGGCAAAGAGTAACTATTCGAAATGTACGCAATATCGAGTGGAGCAGCATTCAATGCATCGTACAATTTTCTGGAGGAATTTAGATCCTGTCCCGCATAAGCTTGTTTAACACCAAGGTTGTGTATAGAAAAACCAAGTCGAATTCCTTGAATTCCAGTTTCGTACATAGTGCCAACATCAAAAGCAATTCCAGTACTGGAGAGATTGGATATAGAATTATTAACATACTTCGCAGTTAAACCAAAGGAGAACTGGTCGGTTAAATACCCGGAGAAGGTAAAAGCAATAGCCACATCGGTTACCTGATAACTTAGACCAGTACCATTGGGTTTCTCCAAAGTAGTAATCTCGATATTCCCACTATTCAAGGATACAAGAGAAATTGCTGATGTGAAGTTCCTTCCAATCGGCAAGGCAAATGCACCAAAGCTATGTTTAAAACCTGCAAACCACTGAGTGTAAGAAAAATCAGCAGAAATATACTTTACATCGGCAAGGCCAGCGGGATTCCAGAATATTGAAGTCAAATCGCTGCAGAGAGATGAATAAGCACCAGCAAGCCCATTTGCACGAGCTCCAATAGGAATCTTTAAAAATTGAGAACCAGCTGCACCGACTTTAACAAATGTTTCGCCAGTAGTGGAACCGGTAATAGCACCCCCAATTGAAAATGCTTTAAAATGCCCTAAGAGACCTAACAAAACTACTGTCAAAATTATTTTTTTCATATATCACTCCATTATTTTCAAACAAAATTATAGGACTCCCCGCAAGGGGAGCCCAAAATCTATTCTTGACTTTGAATTAACCTAAATCCGCCAACAACCACGGAGAATTTTTGAACAGCTTGAGCACCATTCGGGGTCTTCAACACCGCGATGAATGTCTGACTTGCAACACGCAAACCATTTTTGGAAAGCAAGTCCCAGACTTCAATCGAGTTCTTATCTGGACCTTCATTATTCAATTCGTCATGTTCAATTGTTTTAACAAGATCACCTGCAAGGGTATAAATTTCAATTGTGCAGCGTGGTGGTAACTTTGTAAAATATATTTTCGCATCGTAGGGTGTCTTTTGACCTTGGTGGGAAATATAGTAGGGATTTGGAACGACTTTGAATTTTTCAAGCATTTCGTCTGTGTAATTCTCATTTTCGGGTTTGAAATCCGAAATCTTAAATCTCACTTTAGCACCGGGGAGTGGTAACCCAAAGGCACCACCTCTAATTTTAAGAATAATCTTATCGCCTTCCTTAAAGTCTGGACCATATTGATACTGGTTAGTAGGTATGTATTCCCATTCAGCAGTACCAAAACGCCGTCCTTTATTTGCATAGTCTAAAGCAAATTGACACCCACCAATAATAAGAATGTGTGTAAAGTCCAGTGTGTCTTGTCCATCTTCACTAATTGCAGTAAGATAGTAACGGCCCTGAGTCCCAATATAAGTACTGAACGAACTAGGACCAGTGTTCCATGAAGGATTGGCCTGTTGCTCGCGCATTCTAATGGCTGAATTGTTTCTTCTTCCATTTACCCAACCGTAGGCGCTTAAATTAAATTTGTGAATGAATTCGTTGAACCGCGAACGCAAGTTGGTTGGTATGGGATACTGATTAACACCGGGAATTGTATCTATTACCATATGTTCAAGTGGTAAAGGATACGATACCACAACCGAGTCTTTTCCAGTTTCAGAAGGTCTCTTGAAAGTTAGAAGGTTTCTAATACTTAAAGTAAGGTATTTCACCCTGAACGTCTTCTTTTTTCTGCTACCGGATGGACCCCACACAAGTTCCATAGTTTCTTCGCCACCGGGCATAAATGTTACCTCGAAATCACCGGGACCGTTGTTGAAGCTACCATAAATTGGCTGACCAAATCCTTGATACACTGGTGTTCTGTCGGCAGTATATCCAAGAAATTGTTGACGAAGTGTCATAAAGTCAACCTGCTGAGTAGTGTAGATTTTCGAAGGATCTGAAATTATGTTAATAGGGGTTTTGTCGTAATCCATACGAATTGATGAAGAATCGGGCCTTAATATCCCTCCGTATTGCTGTATCGTATAATCGAAACTAAAACCAAGAACACCAAAAGCGGGTCCTGGACTTGGATAGTTACTCATATAACCCCAACTGTAATAGTATCCCGGAATAGTAAAGTCACCTGTAGTAATTTTCCCAGAACGAGTGATGACTTCATTGTTGAATGGTAAGCCAAATTCATTACGCTTGCCCGAAATTGAGTCGACAATAGCGGTATCGCTGAAAATATATGAAGCAGCGTTTTCTGTTGGTGAACCAGTGTAACGCAGCATTCCGGGACTTTCTTCGAGCAATGTAAGTGAATTGAAAAGCAATGTATTTGTTGTTAAATCTTTTAAAGTCATTCGACGCCAATACATACCAAACCTTAATGGTGTAGATCTTCCGGGCAATGTTACTTGGTCTAAATCCCAATGAGGATTGAATTCAAGTTCGAGTTCGTGACCTGCAAAAAGCTGTGCAACTCGATCGTTGTCGACACCAAAAAGTCTAAAGTTATATAAACCTCCAATACGAGAAGTATCGACATAAGTAACCTTAAATTCTATTGGTTTACCAACTGGAGCAGAACGAGCAAAAACATTTAACATATTTGGCAAACCAGGAGAAGCATCATTTAGTTTTTGTGGGGTTTGTTGTATGTAGTCTCCTTCGTCATAGGACAGGAGTTTATAGTAGTAATCAAGATTGTTGATTATTTTTTCGGTCCTTGTGGGATTGTCATTATAAGATACAATCAGGTCTTTATTGTCATCGCCTAGATCAATGAAGGTACGTTTAAAAGTAATGCTATCCATGTAAGGTACAACTACTTTATTCAAAGCTTCGTCCGATTGCTCAAAGTTTGGAAACTCAACCTTTGCTAACCCTAGTTGGATATATTTGTAAATAGAATCGAGAGCTTGGGCAATATGGAGTGAGTCACGTAGGACCAATTGAATATTCATAGGAACCATCCTATCGACTAAAAGCACACTCGTACCATTGACAACCGCCCGGCGATAAGTCTTTTTCAAGTAAACAGTATCAAGATTGGGTCCAGTTCTATCGGGAAGTGTTGCTGTATCACTTGGATTGATGTTAATTGTTTCTTTTCTCCAAAGCAAAGGGTTATAAGTCAAAAACAATCGGTTTAATTTTACAACACCGAGCATAACACTATCGAGCAAGTAATGGCGACGCGGTGTAATTACATTAAATGGGTCGAAATATATTGGCAATTCTCGAGCATTCATATTTATTTTGGATTGCCAGTAGGGTCCCCAAGGTTTCGCAAAATAAGCAGTATCAACACCGCAAATAACTGGGAAGATATTACCATTGGTAATGTTTTGAATTACCCATCTATTGTCTGGGTTCAAAAGTATGCCACGACCTACACGCAAAACCCGTATCGAGAAAGAATCAATAACAACTTGGCCACCTTTGTTTTCTAAATAGGGTCCTACAATTCTTAAAGAGTCTATAAAAGGCATATTTGAAGCCGTGCTTCCGCCAGCACGATAGACCGATTTGTAGAAAGGTGTTGGCAATTCCCATTGGGCAATTTGCTTCCACCCGAATGGACCTTTGCCCGATGGATACTGCAAACTTGGAGAAATGCTGTTAACATCGAAAGTATCTAGATCGGTTCTTCTGGCTCGATAAAGACGATAGCCAAGAAAGTCCATCCCTCTTTCATAAAAGTCCCTAGAAACCTCAGCAGTGCTGTCCCATTTAATAACAAATCCGTTGTGTATTGGTGTCCAGGTTACGAAATTGGCTCGTTCGGGGGGCGAGGGGGCTCGGAAGTTATCATCATAAACTTGTTGTGCAAATTTATCCTTACGAATCAATTCTGCAAGATCCTCAGTAGATCCATCAGCATCTTCGCGAACTGCAGTTTGTGCACAAATCAATGCAACAACCAAGCGAGCTGTATCGCCAGGAATCATATTGAAAGGTCCAGTTGCCATCATCAAACGACGGTCTCCGGGCCCGAAGTCGCCATCACGAATCCCAGAAGACATAAAATTGTAGCGTTCGTCATCGTCGTTTTTATCATCATCTATATGCCAATTACGGAAAGTTTTCAAGCCAAGTTGCTCACTTGTTTCATGTACTCTTCTATCCTTGCGAATAAAACCGGTATTGTCAAATTCGATGTTATTAATAACAACTATCCCAGTGTCTGTCTTCTTGTGTAATGAAGTCCATTTTTTGACCATTTCTTCTTTTAGGCAGACAACCGAGTCTTTGTACCCAATAATATTTCCGGCCGTATCCCTAATCTCTACTTTGAAAACCTGCTTATCGTAGCACATAAATTCGACAATACTAAACAAAGTATCACTTCCTTGAACTTCAAAGGTAACTACACTTCTTTCAGATTTAATAACAGCAGGGCTCTCCAGGAAGTCGAACCCAAGATAACCAAATCCAAAGCCTTTTTCGCCTTGGTCGGTATTTGTCCATTGAACACCAAGGTTTAAGGTAGTATCTTCGTTGTAAAAGCGAGCCCTATCGTTTCGGGCCCCATTGATAAGATTTGGAGCCCGGGCAATATCAATATCCATAACCGAACCAAGCCAAACTTCGCGAAGTGTATCCTTACTGAAGTTGATAACATCATATTTAATAAAAATAAAGTCTTTATAATCACCGAAGCCCCAAGAGTATATCATTTGCTCGAATTGTAATCTCAAAGGATATCCCTGGCTTTTACGCAACCCAGCACCACCATCGAATTCATTTACATCGGTATCTTTGTAAGTACAAAACACATCCTCGCCAGAGATAAAAGCAGGACCTTTTGGAAAATTTGTTGTGTTCCTTTGATTCACATCATCAATATAGTAACCATAATAGCGATTATATTTTAGAGTATCATTTGGACTTGTATCCCAAATGGGCCAATTTGTACCGTGGTTAGCATCAAGCGGGGTACCGTCGCCTTTCCTGAAATCAGTTGAAAAATAGGTACGATACTTTTTAATATCCGAAACATCTTTGCCATCGCCATCCGAAATTCTACCGGGAACCATCCACGAACGGCCATTGTTTGGATTATAGGTAACTTCGACGTACTTTTTAAGCTTACCGTCTGGACGAGGTTTAATAGCCCCAACCCATAGACCACCACCAAATATATACTGATTGTTTGAACCTCGGGGCCAATATCCACCACCGCGATTTTGCGCTACATTCAAACCGAAAATACCATAATTAGTAGTATAAAACTGAATATTGCTCACGGTATTTTGCTGTAAATCAAATAGTTGACCGTAGGTTCTTTGTGGCTCGTCTCCACCCTTCTTATCTTTCTCGTAATCTTTTGGAAGCGAAAAGATGGCAAAAGGGAATAATATTAAAAATACGAAAGTTAGTACTCCTAATTTAATTCTTTCCATATATTCACCTCAAATATTTATACATTCAAATTTAAAATCTAAACATAAGTCCAGCATAAACAGTACGTGGTGCAAGGAAGTTTCCGCGAAATCGCCTTACATCCTCCAAATACTTGGTAAAAGCTTGAAACTTTTCGGTTCTAGTAACAATCCCATTTCGGTCGAAATCAGCGTTCACATTGTAAAATCTATCTCCGTATATTGTATATTGATCTGTAGAAAAAGATTCAGCTCTGGCATAGTCAGCTTCACGATAGTACACAATGGCGCTGAAATCAGTTTCCGGGCGATAGAAATTCACACCATCGTCAATTGGATCACCAGTTCTTGCAAAGACTCCTGCAACTGAAGTTAAATTTAAGACATTATTAACATCGACAAAGATTTCCAAACGGGTGTTTCCTGCTTGCTCACCAAACCAATCACGCAATAGAAAACCCTTTTGAATTCGCATATTAAAATTCCAAATAGAAGGTTGTCTTTCAGCATTGAATTCGCCAATAGCATTACCGGCTCTATCTAATCGAGTATAAGGGGTCCCAGTTTGGAAAAATCCAGTTAAATTTATTATAGTATTTTCCAAAGGATAAATCCCAGCAATGGAAGGACCTTGCTTGTAGCCCCAGATAAAGTCAATTATTGCATTTACTCGGTGTGTTCTATCGGCGGCAAAGGGAAATTCTGCTAGTGGAAAAGCTTGCTTGCCAGTGTATGGATCGACTGCCACCAGATAATTTGAGCCAGGATCAGAACCAGTGGTTGTTGCAAAAGATAAATTGTAATTCAAATTTAACTGAATATGATTTGTTGGCCGTTTACGTAAAGTGAATTCAAGCCCTCGAGCACTTCCATACTCAGACACTGTGAACATGTAATAGGGAGTTGGAACTGCTGCAACATAAACTAAACCAACCTGATTGTAATTATCCTTGTAGTAAGCAGCTATGTCAAGAGCAAAATCGTCGGTAAGCTGATTGTTGTATGTAACTTGATACATATTAGACTTTTGGGGTTTCATGTTTGGATTGCCAAGTATAGAGTTTCCTCGCAGCTGGTCAACAGCAAATGCATCATAGAGATATTGCATCGGTGGCATTTGGAACAACACACCATATGAAATCGAAATATTGGAACGGTCGGTTATAGGATAAGTTACGTTAATTCTTGGGCTAATTTGAGTCTTGATTGTCGCACTTGCAAAGCCAGTGTCGGAGGTTATTGGAACAAAATACTCTGCGACAGTGCGATAATCTGAATTTGGTATATAGAAATCAAACCGTAATCCAGGTGTAATTACTAACCCCTTGTATGTAATTTGATCTTGAACATATAAACCACCAGTAATTGGTTTGTAGGGCTTACTTGTTTTATCGTAAACATCCTTATTATCGGCATAGAGGTTGCCACCCCATTCATCAGTGTAAACATCAAAGAATGGGTTTGCATCCCAGGGCAAACTGTTCATGTGCCTTCGAAGTTGGTATAGCTGAACTTCAAAACCAGTTTTGAACATGTGGCTAAATTCTCCCTCGACTGCAAGTGTGTAATTTCCATCGATTTGCCAATAATTACTTCTTCGGAATTCAAATGTTCTTTCGTTACCATGCAAATCGAAAATCCCAGTTAAACCGTAAGCATTTTGGGCATGCTGGGTACTGGAATTACCCTCGATATAGCCAGTGATTGGATTAACTATCGGCATGTCCATTTTAATAAAGCCATCCTTCGAATTTTTAATTTGAGTTACTGGGGTATATTGGTCGAGAATCTTGTCTTTGCCTTGCTCGAGTTTACCAATACTTACAGCATAATCATCTTGTGGATACCATACTTCGAAACCAGAAAAGAATCCTGGGTCCTCAAAATTTTTTCTTCGAGATGCATCGCTGTTGTTTGAAGTATTAGAAATTTTTATTTCGTAAAAACTATTTGAACCTAATCTATGCTGAATTTGAACATAAGCACTGTTGGCAAATTGGTTATAAACAGGGGATTTAGCTCTCCTCTCTTCAACTCCAAAGGAAGGAAGCCCAGGTATTGAGCCAGGCTCGATTGCATATAACCAGCTCCAACCAAGGGTTTCAATATTGGTAAGTCCAAAATTTCCAAACAAAATCAGGTCGATATCATTGGTAAGTGGCAATTTCAACTTAGCCTGAAAGCTTTTCCTCCATAATTGATTATTTGGCAGTAGGCCTAGGTTATTTTGGTCAACTTTCCCAAGATTGTTTATATGAACTGGATCGTAGATATCATAGCTTGCTGTTCTGTATTTCTGGTAATTATAATTTCCAGAGAAAAAGAACGTTGCTTTGTCCCAAAGAGGAATTGGACCACCAATGCCAAATTCAAAGGTATGCTCTTGTGCTCCTTGTAGTTTTCTTCCTTCGCCCCAATCTATAGCTTTGTACCGGTCACCCTCGCGAATAAGCTTTAAATCGTGAGGCTGACGCCCAAACAATGCAGGAACATCCGTCCTCCACCGTACAAAACCTTCGTAACGGTCGGTTCGACCAGTTTTAAGAGTTGTGTTTACAAATCCACCAAGAACATTACCATATTCAGCTGAAAAGCCACCAGTAAGAACTTGCACTTCCTCGGTAGCAAAAGCACTTACCATAGGATAGTACGCAGCCCCGACAATACCAAAACCGCCTGTAAACTTATCGCTTACATCAATTCCATCGATACGAATTTGGCTTTCGTTTGTTCGGCTTCCACGAATAATCCAACCACCTCCAGTATTGAACACACCTGCACTGAGTCCAATGATAGCTTGTAACCCTTCGCGAGCAATAGAGGTTAATTGCTGATTTTCGAATTGCCTTTTTACTCCCACATCTTTGTGTGATACTAATTTTTCGCCAACTACAACAACTTCTTCGGTAACTTTACCTTCTTCCCTCAATCTTGCATTAATTTCGGTTTCGTCATCGGCAGAGATTCTTACCTCTGCTTCGAATGGTGCAAATCCGACTGCTGTAATTCGCACTTTGTAAGTACCAACAGGTATGCTAACGACTATAAATCTCCCATCAGATTTAACGACCCCACCTAATCTAGTACCCAACACCCTAACAGATGCTCCTACCACAGGATTTCCATCTTGGTCGACAACCCTACCTTTTAAAGTTCCGTAGTTGCTTGCATCCAGAGAATAAGGAAGAATAAAAGCTACAAATAACAATAAGTAAGAAAAAACCTTCTTCATTGAGCCCTCTCTAATTTATTTTACTTCAAAATATTTATTTGCTTTGAATACTTATTTCCATTACTTTCTAAGACTACATAATATGTACCGGATGATAAACCAAGGGTTTTGAATGGAATTGATTGAATGCCAGAGAAAGTATTTCCCTTAAACAAATTCATTATTTTTCTTCCAAAAACATCATACAAATCTACGCTCAACGAAACTGGGGATTCTGTGAAGAATTCTATATAACCAACACCGTCGGCCGGATTAGGATATACATTAAGATTATATATATCGGATGTGGTGTAGCTCCTTTCTTCAGAAGATAATATGTCAGCAGCATCGAAGAAACCCAACATAACATATTGGGGAACTGTATCCAGCATTCTTTGTCGAAGTCGAGCCTCAGTTGGGTCTTGACCCGGAATTGGTATTGATTCAAGCTTAATTATGGGAATGTTTGTCATATTGCTTGGAATCTTATCGGGAACCCAGGTTATTCTATCGAAATCGAGTGAATTGGTAATATTTTTAATTGATGTCCATATGTTTGATTTGATAGGCCTTACGGCAACGAAAATGTCAGTAGTTGCATTTTTGTACAAAGTGTCTTGTATGACGACGTCCACAAAATCGACCCACTTAGCAAGCAAGTACTTCCCATCTTCAGTTTGAACAAGTTGAGATTCTTCGCCAAGTTGATTAGACCCGGTTGGGGCGACATATGCCAGAACATATCCAGTCAAATCGGTAATCTTACGAACTCCCCAAATACCACTTTGTTTATAAACCTCCACTAACTGATGAAGCGCATCCGAATAAAGCCTAAAAGTTCTGGTGGTATCTTCGTTAATGTTAACCAAAAAGGAATAATCATCGTTACCTAAAGGAACAAACTGTGGTAAAGACCAAGTTACAACTTCAATCGATAGTCCATATTGCTGTAAATATGAATCAAACAGTTCGGCAGGTGCAATATCAAAATCAGACCAAGTTTTTCCTAAATCTGTTGATTTAGAAACACCAAAGAAAAACCTATTCAAAGGATGATTTGCAAAGTTTGCATAAGCAGCCATGTAAAGATTACCATCATTAGCAAATTTAAAACCAGCAATTGCTGAAGTCCTAACACTATCTTCTGTTGATACGGGTACTTTGAACTTGTTTGCTTCCCATTGAGGTGGGATCACCTCGGTCCATTTATCGAAATCATTTGTTTTTCGGTAGCCAAGATGGCTGGTAAGAGATAATGGAAGCCCGCCTTCGATCATTAAAGTTCCAACTGCAATGCTATAAGGGTCCCCACCATCCATCCCGCCGACAATACGGGAGTCTGTTCCACCCCAATTATAACGATTACCATCTTTCCAAGTAAATGATTTGGAATAGGATTGGAAGGAATTATACTGATAATACAATCCATTAACGAATCCAATCCAACCCGAACCATTTGTACAAGGTGCAGTATAAACAAAAGCGATATCACCTTCGTAGCTGAAAGCATAAACGCTGGGATATCTAGCAAACCAATTAAAATACTGTGTTGCACTTTGAACCCTGTAAACAAGAATAGGGTTTGTCCACGTTAATCCCCAGTTAGTGGAGTACCTAATAAAAAGGTTGTTTTTTGTGTCATTACCCTGGTATTCTGGATACCTGTCAATATCCCAGTATCCACGTTTTATTGTAACAAGAATTCCAATTTCTGGAATGTAAACAAAAGGTTGTTGAGATTCCGAGAAATAAGAATAAGCATTTGCAATTGAGTCAAAAATTTGAAAACTAGTTGACTGCGGAAGGTCATAATTGTTTTTCAAAAGATAATCTGGAAGATCAGGTGGTATTAGGACTCTTTGGAAACTTTTTTCAATGAAATTCGTAGTGTTAATTTGCTCATTCGAAGAAAGAATATAATTTGCTGTTAACAAGAAGACGCAAATCAAAACTTGAAAGTATCTTTTCATTATTGCACCAATATTTTGTTAAACATTTTACACATAATTCAAACAAAATTAACGCATTTTAATTAAATAGCAACTTTAAATTTAATTGTTGAGATTAAATTTAACACTTACACCATAAACTAAACTCAAAATGCTTTTCCAAGAATTTGCATCCACTGGCATTGAACTCCAATAGGTTTTGTTTTCAACACCAAAGTTCAAGGTTATCCCCGAAATCGGTTGAACTTCTGCAAGTAAAACTAACCCACCTAAAAACCCATCACTTGTGGCTCCAATGTTTATTCTTCCAACTAAAGACATTTGATTAAATACGTAATATTCATAATCAACGAAAAGACTTCCCCAATAATGCTGGTATCTTCTATTAATTGGCACATTAACTTGAATGTATCGAGGATGTGTGTTGTCCTCCCCATTGGTCAATATTACAGCCTCGGTATTTTTTTTATCGATGGCAACCTCAAAGATTTTCTGCTCTTTTGCGGGAGCTTGAACCGCGGGGACAAGTATGGTGGTCATTTTTTGGTAATCGAAATCAAAATAGCCAAATTCCATCCCTAATCGAAAATTGTTACCAATTTGATATCCAAGGCTTTGAGAGAAACTGCTAAACGATCTAATATTTTGCCGGTTGTAGCCAAATTTTTTTAATGGAAAAGAAGAAAAGCAAGAAAGTGCTATTCCTTTCGACCATTTTTCTTGTAAATAATTAGGTAACTTAAAATGTATACTTCTTCCAAATGTTTCCATGGTGGGAAAATTTAAAATCATATTATCCTTAAAGGACGAAGCTATTAGCTTTCGTTTAGTTGGAATAGCTTCACTGGAAAAAGGCTCTAAAATAATTTGATTAACTTCTGCAATTGTATTCAACGGTTCAAGCGATTTATCTGGAATACTGCTTTTCTCAACACTACTTTGTTGTATTTCTTTGAATGATGAATTATTCGGGCTTTCAATTTTCAAAGAAATTCTATTCGCATAAAAATTACTTAATTGAGTTGAATTTTGACCTGTGCTTGTTTCTTCTTCCAATGCCTTTACTTGGTGTTCCAGCAGATCTTGTTGTCTTAGTATTTGGGAGACAAAATAAGATGTATTTTGAACAACAGTACCTTCTTTTATGTTACTAATTGAGAAAACAAAAAGCAAAAGAAAAGCAGCAAGTGCATATGCAAGACTTTTTCCTTTGGAAGTATTTTTCAATGATGCAACCCTTAAATAGCTTGCAAGTATCCTTTGTTCAATTTTTTTTTCGAGAGTTTTCGGAACAACAATACTTTTGGCATCTTCCTTCAACATAGAATGAATTAAGATCATTAAATCGAATTCTTCTTGGGCGGAAATATCATTTTCAAGCAACTCTCTGAATTCTTTGTCGTCATTCTGTGAAATAGTACCGTCCAAATAATCATTAATAAACTTATCGATTGCCATAGTACTCCTTTGCGATTGGTTCCAACAACTTCTTTAAAAGCGAACGCGCTCTATGGACACGAATTTTTGCCAACGAGATTCCAATTCCAAGTATCTGAGAAATCTCTTCGTAAGAATATTCCTCGTATTCACGCAGAATTAAAGCTTCTCTCAAACTAATTGGCAGTTGCATAATAGCTCTTTGAACAAAATCCTTCAAACCTACGTCGCCCTTGTTTACATAGGATAATTTAATATTATTGTCGTCGACTTCTTGATATGGTTTTTCCAACCTTATCATATTTAGGCAAACGTGGCGAGCAATAGTAAAAAGCCAAGCTCCAAAATTGTTGCTGCGAAAACTTCTGGCATTTTCGAATACCTTAATGAAGGTCTCTTGAAATGCGTCTTCAGCCTTAGATTTGTCTCCCATCATTCGCAAGCAAAATCTATAAACTCTTTGGCTAAAATGGGAATAAAGAATTTGAAAAGCCTCGGCACTTCCACGTCGAAAATCCTCCATTGCTTCATGGAGCTGTACATTGTCTAAATGCTTTTCGTTCAAGCTTTTCACATTTTCCCTTTGCACCCAATTCAAAGACAAATTAAAAATCGATTTGGTTACAAGTTGTTTTAATAAAAATTATTTGTTTTTAATAGAAACACCTATTGCCCCCGAAATTTTCCTGCCGTTGCTTACTTCGTTGCCCCAAACTTTTAAACCATTGACAAGCATAATCGAAGAGCCACCACCATCCAAATTCATTGCGTCGAAGCAACCAAGTTTTTTGGCAATAATCGCCAGTTGAGTGAGATTTGCTCCAAGGCTACGATTCGTTTTGCTTGCCTCTACCACAAAAAGAAATATACGAGTTTTCGACATATTTGTACCAATTGCAGTTCGAGGTAGTTGCGAACCAATGAATCTAAATCCACGGGAACCTTCTTGATAAGCTTCGTGTTTGGCTATTCCTTTTCGAACAAGGCGGGGCGTTCCTGAAACTGCGTTTTGGAAGGAAATGTATCTATACCTGTCGGTAGCAAAATACAAATAACATATATCGCCTTTCTTCAACGAAAAATTAATTGGATATCCAAGAGGCAGTGAAATTACAAACCCGTCGGATGGAATTTCCACCAATCCACTATCTTTTCCTAAAAATTCAACGCCAACTTTGCGATTTATTACTGGCTTGTCTAGATACTTGAATATTAGTTTAGGCGTAGAAAATTCTATTGACTCTTCTTGTTTCGAAGCAATTAATTGATTGCGAATCTCGTTGGTATCAATTTCAACCTCGGTAGAATCATAAAAATCTAAATTTGCCTGCAGTGAAGCAATCGCATCTTGCAAAGCTTTATCAATATCTTTTATATGTACTTTGGGTATTTTTTCCCCATAGTATTTGTTATACAAAACCAAAATGTCCCCATTTTTTCTGCGATTCACATTGTCCAAGCCAAGTCTTTTTGAATCAGGAAGTATTAGCTCACCTGTCAGTTCGAAATTATCAATATAAGGTCTGTTCTCTGTATCGAAGAAAACAGAACTCCAATCCTTGTATTTTTTTAGGGAAATAACTTCACCTTCGGAAACAAAAATGCCTATTGGATAATTCATAAAGGCAGACCAGAAATTAGCATTTGCAATTGCAATCAATTCACCGCTATAAATCCTTGTCAATTCAAATTGATAGTCATCGTAAATGTTTTTCAAAAAATCCAAGCCATCAACACTACTTTTGGCCTTCAATATTTTCACTTCGTAGGGAGTTGAATCAATCTCAACTTCAATAAGATGAACTAATATTTTGTGTGGTTCCTGTCCAAACTGAACTTTTTTGTAAAATACTCCACTTTGAAGTTCTTTTTTCTGGAGTATCCCGACTTGGTTTAAATTCACCTTTCTAGCATAAACTCTATTTTTTGGTTTTTGTTTCTTTTTGGAACTTTTTAGTTTAGTTGCCTTAGTTTTTTTGTTTTGATTTAATGATGATTTCGTTTTACCTTTTGCAAAAGAAATTAGTGTGATTTCAAACCCAAAGGCCAACAGAAGGGCAAATGAAATGAAAAAGACTAAACTTCTATGTATCAACCAATTCATAATAACATGCAAAATCACAAATTTACTTAATTTATCCAATTAACACCCGAATATTTGATTAAAAACTTGTAATTTTGAAAGTTAAAAAACATTAAAAAATGAACTTAGAGCAGAAAATAAGTGAAGATCTGAAAAAAGCCATCAAAGAAGGAAATCAAATCCGTATGGATGTGTTTCGCTCAATTCGCGCTTCTATACTAGAATTCAAGAAAAGTGGAGTAAATCGCCAGATGAACGAAGAGGATGAAATTAAGATACTTAATTCCCTTGCAAAAAAACGGAGAGAGGCTATAGAATTTTACGAAAAAGGTGGTCGAACCGAACTTGCAGAAAAGGAAAGAGTTGAACTTCAAATTATACAAAGTTTTTTACCCGCTCAAATGTCCGAAGCGGAAATTCGCCAGTTCCTTCTAAACATTATTAAAGAAGTTGGGGCAAAATCCACTTCCGAATTAGGTAAAGTTATGGGAATTGCAATGAAAGAATTAAAAGGCAAAGCCGACGGCAACCTTGTTCAAGCAATAGCAAAGGACCTTTTATCACAAAGCAACTGATGAAATGGAACAAATAGATCCGCTTTTCCTCGACTCATTAAAACAACTCGAATTTTTCACAGTTTTAGACAAAGTTTCAAAATTTGCAACTACAGAATATGGGAGAAACAAGATTCTAAATTCCTTGCCCGAAGAAGATGTCACAATATTGGAGCAAGAACTTAACTTTGTCGAAGAGTGCATTAACTTATTGAACATTTATAACACAATACCCCTCGATAATTTTGGGGATGTTCGACCTAAAATTTACAAATCTCAAATTGAAAATTCTGTATTATCAACTGGAGAAGTTCTTGAATTACTAAACTTTTTGCAAATTTCTAGAAATATACGCTCATTTATTCTTGCTAAAAGCGAGGACTTTCCAAACCTTTCAAATTTGGTGTCGAGCTTGTACGAAAACAAATTGCTCGAAAAACATATTAGAGAAGCAATCGACGAAACTGGAAATGTCCGAGACACTGCTAGCCGGGAACT
>FMSI01101821.1_pt1 | contig 18333 bp, 17 predicted proteins | sample 1504471 | NCBI WGS metagenome assembly FMSI01 (sample SAMEA4475357, study PRJEB15587) | soil metagenome | biome: Soil; feature: Field | place: India | collected 2015-03-11 | depth 0 m
ACCTGAAAATCTAATTTACGGAATTTCTGACTAAAATATCCTCAATTTTAATGAGAATCGGAAAAAATGATTTGAAAGAAAAGGCAATTTCTCCTTTGGACAGGGGGTAAACTTATAACACTCGAAAATTGCTTCCGTTTTTAATGTTTTGATAAATACACTCCTCTATTCTGAACTCTCCGAACAGGTTGATGAAGTTTAGTGAGTCTGTATTGGGAACCAGATAGCGATCGAGAAATTTATAGAGGTTTCCACTTGCTGCTGATTTTCTGGAGATCTTTTTCTCTTTCCAGATAAAGCTCAAGGTAACCGCAATTTAAACAGACATAGTAAGTTAGAACAGCTGAGCTGAAATCGGTTATAGGAATATTTTCCTTACTGTATTTTCGATTTTGCCTATAAAAAATCTCTTTTTTATTACATTTTGGACAGATGCCTCTTTTCATTTCAACTCCTTACCCTCTTTGTTTTTTCTGAGGTTTTTTTTTCGCTCACGAATTGCTCGGTTGAGAATATATTCAATCTGACCATTAACACTGCGAAACTCTTCTTGCGCCCATGCTTCAAGCTCTTTCCATATCTCTGGGCGAAGCCTCAGAAGAAAAGTCTTTTTAGAACTTATCAATTTTAAAAATTATTTATAGAGCGTTCCGGTATTAATTACAGGAGTAGCCTCTGCCTCGCCGCACAAAACTACAAGAAGATTGCTGACCATTGCCGCTTTGCGTTCTTCATCAAGCTCAACCACCTTTTTTTCGAGCAGACTCTCCAGAGCCATCTCAACCATTGACACTGCTCCCTGAACAATCTTTTTACGAGCAGCAATTATCGCTTCAGCCTGTTGTCTGCGAAGCATTGCACTGGCAATTTCAGGAGCGTAAGCGAGATGAGTAAGCCGAGCTTCCTCAACAAGAACCCCTGCTCTATCCAACCTTTCCTGGAGTTCCTTTTTCAAATGAAGAGAAACTTCGTCAATGTCACTGCGCAGAGCAATATCATTTTCATCCTCCCCGTGATCGTAGGGATAACGGCTGGCTAAATGCCTCAAAGCAGCATCAGACTGAATTTTGACAAACTGCTCGTAACGGTCAACATCAAAAAGTGCCTGAGCTGTGTCATGAACTCTCCATACCACAACAGCGCCTATTTCAATAGGATTCCCACGCTTATCATTAACTTTAAGTTTTTCTACTTCAAAGTTGCGAATTCGAAGTGAAACAGTATAGTATAAACGCGGATTGGCTAATTTGAACGGATTTGTCCAGAAAAAGCCATCTTCGCGAACAGTTCCCTTATATTTCCCGAAGAGAATCAACACTTTGGCTTCGTTGGGCTGAAGGACAAAATAGCCGAAGAAGATAAAGACAAAAAGGAAAGATAGCAGTGAGATTCCGACTATTGCCTGCCAGGACGGCTCAGGAACAGAAACGATGCGGACAATCATCAAGACTAAAAGCAGAAGCACTACAAACTGGGTGAGAACAACTAGCCAGCCGTTAAAAGCTTTGACTCTTTTTTCCCTTGTCATAACATGCCTCCTATTGTTTTAATATCATTTAGATATCATAATAATATTATTTTCTATCCTTGTCAAGATGAACCTCAAATCTATTTAATTTGCCCGAGTCAATGGGGTTCTTTTTGATAGAAATTACTTCATCTTTAGTAAAAAAGAACTATTTATTCTTGAGTATCTGCCTCATTAAATGAGTAGTGTAATAAAAAACTTCATATGCTTTTAATTGTTTGTGTAATATGAAAATATTTATTACTCTTTTTGAATCCGTGCTTGGGAGTCCAATCGTTTGAGTTGATTTTTTATTTTTCTTCAGAAGAGATTCCAAGAGATTTCATTTTTTTGTAAAGGGTAGTTCTTTCCAATCCAAGGGATTGGGCAGTTTTGACTATGTTCCAGTTGTTGTCCTGTAGATGCTTTAAAATTAAAGTCTTTTCAAATGCTTCCTTTGCTTCAGTGTAGGGGAGATCCAAAAATGTGTCTGCTATCCTTTTCCCTTCCACCAGTGCTGGTATATCTCTCGAAGTTATTTTATCTTCCTTTGTAATTATTACAAGCCTTTCAATAAGGTTTCTGAGTTCTCTAACATTTCCTGGCCAGGAATATCTCATCACTTTTTCAATGGCATCATCTGTAAATTCCTTTGGTTTTTTACCATATTCCTCTGCAAATTCTTCGAGAAAGTGTTTTGCGAGCAATGGAATATCCTCTTTTCTTTCCCTTAAAGGCGGAACATGAATGGGTATTACATTTATTCTGAAATAAAGGTCTTCTCTGAATCTTCCCTTTTGAATTTCAATTTCGAGATCCTTATTGGTTGCAGTGATTATCCTTGTATCAATGGATATAGATTCCGTGCTTCCAAGGGGTTCGAACTTTTGCTCCTCAATGACCCGAAGAACCTTTGCCTGGGTTTTCAAGCTCATATCTCCAATTTCATCAAGAAAAAGAGTCCCTCCATCAGCCAGAAAAAATTTCCCTTTTTTGTCTTTAAGAGCATTGGTAAATGCTCCTTTCACATATCCAAAAAGTTCCGATTCAATAAGCTCATCGGGTATTGCGGCGCAATTTATTTCTGCAAATCTTTTGTTTCTCCTGAGACTCTTTTCATGAATAAGCCTTGCCACAAGTTCTTTACCTGTCCCATTCTCTCCGGTTATTAGAACTCTGCCATTTGTTGGTGCTATATCTTCTATCAGTTTCTGAATTTCTTTTATTGCCCTACTTTCTCCTATTAGTCTGTATCTTTCCTTTATTTTTTCTTTTAAAATAACATTCTCTTCCTCAAGTTTTTTTTGCTTTAAGGCATTTTTAATTGTGAGTAATACTCTGTCAGAGGAAAGAGGCTTTTCAAGGAAATCGTAGGCACCGATTTTTGTAGCTTTTACTGCTGTTTCAATGTTTGCATGTCCTGAGATCATTATAACTGGAGATGAATCCTCCTTTTCCTTTATCTTCGTGAGGACATCTATTCCATCGATTCCCGGAAGCCATACATCGAGAAGAATGGCATCAAATCTCTCTTTTTTGATTAACTGGAGAGCGGATTCCCCGCTATCAGCTTCCTTTACTTCAAAGCCCTCATCTTCGAGAACCCCCCTCAAGGATTCTCTTATACTTTTTTCGTCATCAATGACCAGGATTTTTCCTTCATTCATAGCGGTATCTCAATTATAAATTTCGTTCCAGTAGGTTTATTGTCATCAATATAGAGGAAACCCTTATGTTCTGTAATTATTTCATTAACAATTGTAAGTCCCAGCCCTCTTCCTTTCTTCTTTGTGGAAAAATAGGGAAGAAAGAGTTTGTCCCTGTCAGAGGGTAGAATTCCAGGTCCATTGTCAGCAATTTCAATTGTTAATCTTGAATTTTCTTTTTTGAAATGGGTCGCAATCCATATTTTTCCATTTCCATTCATTGCTTCTATTGCATTTTCTACAATGTTTATAAGGGCTCTCTTCATCTGATCAGTATCTGCGGAGATTTCTTTGGGTGTGTCTGGGTCAAATTCGAGGATAAACTCAACCCCTTTAAAACTTTCACTGTAGAGGGAAGATATATCCTTTATAAGCTCAGCTATGTTTACTGATGTAAATTGGGCGGAGGGCATTCTTGCAAATTTTGAGAATTCAGAAACGAGGGTTTTTATTGTTGTAGTTTCTCTAAGAATTGTTCTCACACCTTCCTCAATTATTTCTTTGTCAGGTTTTTCTTTTTTCTCTATATTCTTTAATATTCTTTCAGCAGAAAGCTGGATTGGTGTAAGAGGATTCTTTATTTCGTGAGCAACTCTTTGAGCGATTTCCCTCCATGCAGCAAGTTTCTGCATCATTACAAACTGGGTTAGATCTTCAAGAACCATTATTATTCCGAGAAAGTTTCCTGAGGTATCTGTGAAGGGAGTTATATTCACTGCAAAGGTGTAGGTCTTTCCATCCATCTGGATTATCAGTTCTTTTTCGGATATTTTATACCTTCCTTTGAAGGTTTTATCAATATAATTTTTTATGTCCTCGTAAGGGGTGTTTCCTAACACTTCTCTAAAGCCTTTTCCCAAGATATTATGGGGGAGATTGAGCATCTTTAGAGAGGCGGAATTTGCTGAAGAAATTATACCGTTTTCATCTATTGTTATAACCCCAGCCGGAACATTTGCAAGGACAGTTTCGATAAACTGTGCCCTATTTTCGAGTTCCTTTGTTTTCTGAAAGAGAATTTCCTGGTTTTCCTTAAGCTCTTTTACCATTTTGTTGAAGGATTCGGTTAGAAGTTTGATTTCTCCAGATGGAGGCGGTTCTACTTCAATTTCAAGATTCCCTTTCGAGATTTCCTCTGTTGCCCTTGCAAGGTTTTCTACTGGAGTTGTAATTGTCTTTGCAAGATGAATGCCGAGCCAGCTTGCTGAGAAAATTAAAAGGGATGCAACAAATAAGAGGATTAAAAGGTACGAGGTTCTTGTTGGGTCTTTGTAAAGTTTCATCTGTTGATATCTAAGAACAGAAGATGATATTTTTTTGAGAGGGTTGCTATATCCTTCCTCAAGGTAAATTCCTGTGAATATTGTCAATTTTCCAACACCTTCAAGTTCAGTGGATACTCCACACCTTATCAATTCTCCCCTTCCCAGCTCGTTTATCCATCTTTTTCTTCCTTCCTTCATGACACTCTTTACTAGATCCTGTGGAATGTCAATCCATTCTATCAATGGAAGATTAGCATTTGCAAGACTTACAATCTCATGTTCATTTATGAAACAATTAATAAAATCAAGCTTGTATAGAGACATTCTTTCTTTTAGAAATTCCTGGAATTCAAGCCTGTTAATTGGCGAATATAATGATCTCTTTTTTATTTCAGCAAGCAAAATTTCTGAAAATTTAAAGGAGTCCTCCTCAATTCTTTTGTAAATTGCTTCTCCTATTATTTTTGAATTGTTCATAACCTCATCAATGGGAGAAGTAAACCATGTTTCTATGTTTCTTGAAATCAGGTCAGATGCAAAAATGAACAAGAGAATTGTTGGGATAATTGAAAACCCAATGAAGAACAGCATTAGCTGAGTTTTAAAATGGGAGCCAAGGATTCCCTTCCTTCTTTCGAGATAAAGCTTTATAAGATTTCGGGAGAGAACGAATATTATTATTACAATAAGAATGAATACAACATTGAAGAGAAGATGGCTTATTGTTGAATCCAAAATGAAAGGGATGGAAAGTCTTTTGGAGCCTTGTAGAAAGACTTCTACAAGAATAAGGATGAAAAAAAGAAGGAGTATACCGAGAATGGAAAGCCTTCTTCCCTTTTTCTTCGAGGAAAGAGTTGGTTCCATATATTAACCTTCGAAGATAAAATCTATCTTTTTCCAGTCTGCCTTAACACCGGTTGGAATAAGAAAAAAGAAAGAAGAAGAGAGAAAGTCTCCTTTTATGGAGAGGTAGTATTTAGAACCTTTTTTTAAAACAGAAAGAAGAAGAAATCTCACATTGGAAAATGAAGTCATCCAGAGTCTCATTTCCCTTTCGGAATCTGTCATTTTTGTTTCCACAACTTTGTCATCAATTTTTTTCAATAATTTATACTGATTTTTGAAAGGGTCATATTGAACATGGGTTGTTAAAATTCTCCTTAGAAGAACAGGGTCGTTTAACAACTTCCTTGGTTTTTTAATACATATTTCATATCTAAAAACTACTTCAAGTCCACTTTTTATCCTGCTTTCAACATCCTCTACGAAAACTTCGTCAGCTCTGAATGAGAGAATTAGGTCGTCCTCTTTAAAACTGACAGAAATGTTTGAAATATCTGCAGAAAGGAGATTGAGAGGGAGAAAAATTGTTAATAAAACTAATATTAAAAATTTGTAAAAATATAGTTTTCCAGAGCTAAACTTGATTCCTAAAGGCAAAAGGCAAAAGGTGAAAGGCGAATTTCGTGGTTTGTCACTTGTAATTCGTGAGATAAAAAAGGGAAGCTTTTCAGCTTTGGTTTCTGAACTTCTTTTCTCGTCCGTCTTGCTCCCCGTGCATTTGATTAATTTTACACTTTTCATTTTTCAATCTTCATTTTGCTTTTCTTTGACTTCCATCAGTTCTTATTATAATTGAATTTTTAAGTTTTTTCATCGAGAAGTCTTTTGGCTGTTTTCTTTATCACTTCCGGGAGGTCTTTGCTTATGGAGGCATCCCTCAAATCCTTTGGCAAAAGCCTGTTCAGAAGAGGTAATGAAACATGGACTGGAGTTTTTGGATTCTTGGCGAGGGCGCAGGCGATCTGGTAATTTTTTACCCACTCCCTTGCGGTTCCAATCTTTTTAAGAACTTCGTCCGAAACATTTCTCATCCTTGCAATTGATTCAATTTCACTCTTAGTTATTCTCGGATTTTCGAGAACTGATAGAGCTACAATCTTGTTGGGGTCTCTAATGAGAATACTCCTTTCGTTTCTATCTCCTAATATTGCCAACTTTATTTTTTCTGAGACTATCATTTTGGAAATCCTGTACCAGGTTGCATATTTTTCTTTTGGAACTGCGGTTTTCTCTTCCGGTTCGAGAATTTCAACAAAATCAGAGGGTAATATTTCAGGGTTAAGCTCATCTTCTACTAGTGATTCTGGCTCGGGAGCGGAAGCAAGTTTTTCTTCTATCTTCTCCTCCTTTTCGGCTTTTATAAAAAACTCCTCTTCAATTTCTCGAAGTTTTGCAGAAAGGAATGGAGTGAGCTCTTTGTTCCTTTTTGCTCCTTCTATAAGCTCAGGAAAAGCAATAAGTTTTACCTGAGTTGAAATCAGGATTTCAAGATCCTGGGAGGCGCCATTTTCTGCAATGAGAAGCAAGGCAGATAAAGGTGTATTTGGATTCTTAATGATTCTTTCAATTAGATCACTTTTACTATCGTTAATAGCAGTGTATGTTAAAAATTCTAAGACCTTTGCATTCGCCTCCCTTCTCTCAGTATAGGAAACCAAGGAAACATAGGGTATTGTCGGAAGTAGAGAAAGAGCTTTCTTAGAATATTCATCTTTCTCTGAAAGGAAAATTGCAATCTCTAAAAGCTCAAAATAAGATAGAGGAGCAATTCTTTCGAGAACCATGTTTATGGTTTCTTCAGTAGCATTGCCGTCTAAAATCTGTTTTGTTATCTGGTTTGCGCTTGCAAATATCATTTTTTTAAAAACCCCTTAAAATTTTTTGTATCTATTCTTATATTTTTAGCTACCTTTCCTGGTGAACCCATTGGAGAACTCTCAGAACCGTTGACAAAAATGATTATTCCCTCAGGCTTTCCTATTACATTGAAGACAAATTCCTTCCCTTCAAATTTAACTTCTTCTCCTTTTTTTATTATTCTATAAAGAATCTTCTCTCCATCGAGGTCTGCATCGAGCCATGTGTCTTCAATTGCTTTTATAACAATTTCTATCTTTTCAAGCTCTGAATTTACATTTTTTTCTGGTTCTGGTTTTATTTCAGAAGATAGAACATTGATTGGGGGATTTAAGAAACCTTCTTCATTTTTTGATTCTGAGTCATTTTTTGAAAAGAAAATTATCATAAGAACTGAAATGACAGCAAGGATTGAAGTAAGAATAGTAAGAAGACTCTTTTTCCCCATTTTTTTAACTTCGATTTTTTCCGCTTCAACAGTTTCTCTCATAAGATTAAAAGCTCTCAAAATATCATCTTCGTTAAGCTTTAAAAAACGGGCGTAGGCTCTAACAAAGTTTCTTGTGAAAAAACCTCCAGGAAGATAATCGAGCTTGTTGTTTTCAATTGCCTCCAAAAAAGCGGTCGATATTTTTATCTCCTCTGAAACCTCTCTCAGGCTTAACCCTCTTCTGATTCTCTCTTCCTTTAAAATTTCCCCAGGATTAGGCATTATCGACCTCTTTTATGGAATTTCTATTTTGCATTCATATAAATCCAGTCCACCCATTCTCTTAACTCTAATTATCAATCATTATTATTAAATCAAATTTTTGTATTGTCAATCCTATGTGGTTACAACTTTAAAATACTGAGGTTCCGGAATTTTAAAAGTCTATCTTAAGAATATAGAGAAATGACCGATAAAAATTAAAAGAGAGATTTTGAGAATAACCAATAACCAAATTTCTGTCACCAAATAATAACCAATAATCAAACAATACCATTGAATTTGGGTGTTGGTAATTGGGACTTATTTGGAGCTTGGTTATTGGTGTTTGGTTATTTTCAATTCTTGAGATGAAAGAATTCATTTTGTCACTGGCTTCATTTTCTCACAGAAAATAGGGGAACAATGCAATTCGTAATTTTGACTATTGGGAAATATTTGCATAAAATTTTTAGATGAGGGAGGGCATATATGGGAAATGATATTGAAAAAGAAAAGAAAAGATGGGAAAAGGAAACTCTTCTTCCCTATCTTTCTACTTCACCCGAAAGATTGGAAGAATTTACAACTGTTTCCGGGAGAAAAATTTCTCTGCTTTATACTCCTCTTGAGCTTGGAAATTTTGATTATATGAGGGGGCTTGGTTTTCCGGGAGAATATCCCTTTACAAGGGGTATACATCCAACTCTTTACAGAGGGAGACTCTGGACAATGAGACAATTTTCAGGATTTGGGACTCCTGAAGATACAAACAAGCGTTACAAATATTTACTCTCTCAGGGGCAGACCGGTCTTTCAGTTGCCTTTGACCTTCCAACCTTGATGGGAATAGATGGAGACCATCCCCTTGCAAAGGGTGAAATTGGAAAGTGTGGGGTTGCAGTTTATACATTGAGGGATATGGAAATTCTTTTCGATGGTATTCCGCTGGATAGAATATCGACATCAATGACAATAAATGCTCCTGCAGCTGTTCTATGGGCAATGTATATTGCTGTGGGCGAGAAACAGGGCGTTCCTAAAAAATTGCTGAGAGGAACAATTCAAAATGATATTCTAAAGGAGTACATCGCCCAGAAAGAGTATGTTTTCCCTCCCAATCCTTCCATGAAACTTGTTGTAGATACATTTGAATACGGCTCAAAGGAGGTTCCTCTCTGGAATACAATTTCAATTTCCGGTTATCATATAAGGGAGGCTGGAGCAACCGCAGTTCAGGAACTCGCTTTCACACTGAGGGATGGAATAGAGTATGTAGAATGGGCTATAAAGAGAGGGCTTGATGTTGATGAGTTTGCCCCTCGTCTATCATTCTTTTTCAACTCCCACAATGATTTTTTTGAGGAGATTGCAAAGTTCAGGGCAGCAAGAAGAATGTGGGCAAAAATTATGAGGGAGAGATTCAATGCGAAAAATTCCAGATCATGGTGGTTAAGATTTCATACTCAGACATCAGGTGTCTCATTGATGGCGCAGCAACCTTACAATAACATTGTTAGAGTAGCTATCCAGGCTCTTGCCGCAGTCCTTGGTGGAACACAATCTCTTCATACAAATTCAATGGATGAAACCTATGCGCTCCCGTCGGAGCAGGCTGTAACAATAGCCTTAAGAACTCAGCAGATCCTTGCTTATGAAACTGGTGTTGCAAACACGGTTGATCCATTGGGCGGGTCTTTCTTTGTAGAGTCTTTAACAAACAGCATAGAGCAAGAAGCATGGGATTATATAAAAAAGATTGATGAGATGGGTGGAATGGTTAAAGCTATTGAGCTTGGATATCCCCAGAGGGAGATTCAGGAAAGTTCATACTGGTATCAGAAGGCTATGGAGAGAAAGGAGAAAATTATTGTGGGAGTTAATGAATTTGTAATGGAAGAGAAGGAGAAGATTCCTATTCTATATATTGATGAGTCAGTTGCTGAGAGACAGCTTGAAAGGCTCAGGGAGGTTAAAAAGGAGAGGAATTCTTCAAAGGTTAAAGAGACTCTTTCCAATTTGAAGAAAGCAGTTGCTGACGACGAGAATCTAATGCCTTATATCCTTGATTGTGTAAAAGTCTATTGCACCCTTGGCGAGATTATGGATGCATTAAGGGAAATGTGGGGAACATATCAGGAGCCTGTTCAATTTTGAAAGAACAAAAATGATGAAATCTAACTTTTTATTTCTAAATTTCCTGTTTTACAATTTACTTTTACCTTTCTTATCAATGGGATGGAGAGGTATTAAGAGTAAAACAATAAGGCAAAATTCAAAGGGCAAAATTCAAAAGGCAAAAATAAATAATACTTTTAACTTTTTATAGGAGTTTTCTATGAGTAAGAGAAAAATAAGAGTTTTAATAGCAAAACCAGGTCTGGATGGACACGATAGAGGTGCAAAGGTTGTAGCGAGAGCATTGAGGGATGCTGGATTTGAAGTTATCTATACAGGGCTAAGACAGACTCCTGAACAGATAGTTAACACAGCTCTTCAGGAGGATGTGGATGTTATAGGTTTAAGCATTCTTTCAGGAGCTCATAATGCTCTTATTCCGAGGATTATGGAATTGCTTAAAGAAAAGGGAATGGAAGATGTCCTGGTAATTGTGGGAGGAATAATTCCTGATTTGGATATTTCTTTTCTTAAATCTGCAGGAGTAAAGGAAATTTTCCTTCCCGGAATCTCAACAGAAGAAATAATAAAATTCATTAGTGAAAGAGTAAAGAAATAAAGAATTCATTTTTTCCCTCTGGAGAATAACCTTTGAGAAAATTTCCGTTGAAAAATTTTATAATTATTTTAATTCTGGCTACTGTTTGCATTCTTTTTTTCTTTAAGATTAAAAAAGACATGATAGATTTTGAGGTTTACTGGAAGGCTGGGAAAAGAGTTGTTTCATCACAGCAACTTTATTCACCTGAGGACGGGCACTATATATTGAAATACATTCCCTTTTTTGCATTTGTGTTCTCTCCTCTTTCTCTTTTTCCCCTTGAGGTTTCAAAAACCTTATGGTTTTTTCTTTCCATTTTGTTCGTTATTCTATTTTTTCACTTTTCACTGAGAATAATTCCCGAAAAAAGAGTGACAACATGGGTAATTATTATTATATCAGGACTCAGCATTTTTAAATTCATTGCTCGTGAACTTGACCTCGGTCAAACAAATATTTTGATGGGTGTTTTATTTTTAATTGGCTTTTATTTTTTGAAATTGAAGAAGGATTTCTATTCAGGATTATTTCTTTCCTTTTCTTTCGTTGCAAAGCCATATTCTGTTATTTCATTGCCTTATCTGTTAATTAAAAAAAAATTCATTGCCTCTTTTTATCTATCCCTTTTTATAGTTTTTTATTTTTTTATTCCATCACTCTTTTACGGGGTAATGGGGAATTTTCAGCTAATCAAAAGCTGGCTAAAAACGGTTTTTTTCTCCACCCCCCATCTTCTTGTCTCCAATGACAATGTTTCAGTAGTGGGAATGTTTTCCAAGTGGTTTGGGATTGGAAGCCTCTCACTTCTCCTATCAGTATTAACAATTGTCATTTTAATCTTTCTTTTTATTTTTGTAATATTGAAAGGAAAGAGACTCCAATCTTCAGAGCCTCTGGAGATTTCAATCCTTTTAATTCTTATTCCTCTCATCTCTCCCCAAGGTTGGGACTATGTTTTTTTAATTTCTCTTCCTGCAATAATGCTCATAATAAATTATTATAGAGAATTTCCATTTCCTATAAAAATTCTGATAGCAATTTCCCTTTTTGCAATTGGGTTTTCCATTTTTGATTTGATGGGTAGAAAGGCATATGAGAAATTCATGGAGCTTTCCGTGATAACCATTGCGTATTTTGTTATAATATTTTCTTTATTCTATATGAGGATGAGAAAGGTTGTCTGATAAAGTCCTTATAATTGTTCCTACTTATAATGAGAAAGAAAATATTATGCCCCTTGTCAATGGTATTTTTTCCTCTTTAAGGGATTATAATGTAAGCATTCTATTTGTCGACGATGGTTCCCCAGATGGGACTGGAGAAGAGATAAAAAAACTTCAAAAGGAAAATGAGAGAATAAAATTAATAGAAAGAAAGATGAAAATGGGTCTTGGAAGAGCTTATGTAGAGGGTTTTGATTTTGCCATAAAAAATGGTTATTCCCATGTTTTTGAAATGGATGCCGACCTCTCCCACAGACCTGAGTATTTACCTTTATTTCTTGAACTTGCAAAAGAGTACGATCTTATAATAGGATCAAGATATGTAAAAGGAGGAGGGGTTAGAAACTGGAGCTGGTTGAGGGAGTTGATAAGCAGAGCAGGGAACCTTTATGCAAGATTGATACTCGGATTTCCTTTTAAGGATTCCACTGCAGGCTTTAAGTGCTTTAAAATAGAAGTGTTAAAATCCATAAAGCCTGAGACCCTTTCTTCCGAGGGTTATTCCTTCCAGATAGAGAATGTTTGGCGAGCATGGAAAAAAGGATTTAAAATTAAGGAGTTCCCTATTGTTTTCTACGAAAGGGAGAGGGGAAAGTCTAAGATGTCGAGAAGAATAGTATTTGAAGCTATTTTCAAAGTCATGGAGCTGAGGTTAAAATCTTTCCTTAGAGCTCCTTTTTAAGATAAAATAAATTATCAGGAGGAGAAAATGAAAGTTATGGTGGTTGGCTCTGGTGCAAGAGAGCATGCGCTTGCGTGGAAAATTTCAAGGAGCCCCCTTGTGGATGAGATGATAGTTGCTCCGGGAAATGCAGGCATAGCTGAAATTGCAAAAACATTTCAGATAAGTGTGGCTGATATTGTTTCACTTGCAGACTTGGCAGAGCAGGAAAGAGTGGATTTCATAGTTGTAGGGCCTGAATTGCCTCTTACCCTTGGAATAGTGGATGAGTTCGAGAGAAGAGGTTTGAGAGTACTTGGTCCAAAAAAGTCATCAGCAGAAATAGAAGGAAGCAAGGTTTTCGCCAAGGAGTTTATGAAAAGACACAAAATTCCCACTGCAAAATATTTGATAGCAAATTCTGCTGTTGAGGCTGATGGTTTTGTAAATTCGGGATTGTTTGATTATCCTCTTGTGATAAAAGCTGACGGACTTGCGGGTGGAAGAGGGAGTATTATCTGCAAGGATCCTGGAGAAGCAGAGCAGGCTATAAATTCAATAATGAGAGAGAAAATTTTTGGAGTAGCTGGTGAAAGAATTGTAATAGAAGAGTTTCTGAAAGGTGAGGAGATAACATTCATGGTTGTGACTGATGGACATCATGCAATTCCCCTTGCATCTTCCATGGATTATAAGAAAGCCTTTGATGGAAATCAGGGCCCCAACACAGGTGGAATGGGAGCTATTTCTCCTTCCCCATCTATTAACAGAATTCTGACAAAAGAGATAATGGAGAAGGTTATAATTCCTACCCTCGAAGGTTTGAAAAAGGAAGATAGAAAGTATAAAGGGATCCTCTATGCAGGACTTATGTTGACAAAGAAAGGCATAAAAGTTCTTGAGTTCAATTGCAGATTCGGAGACCCTGAGACTCAGGTAGTTCTTCTAAGGATGGAGTCAGATTTGCTGGAACTTTTACTCTCTGCTGAAAAGGGTGACCTTAAAAATTATAAGCCTAAATGGAGCAAGAGACCTTCGGCATGCGTAGTCCTTGCTTCAAGAGGGTATCCTGAAAGTTATGAAACAGGCAAGGTGATAACAGGGTTTGAGAATATTCATAAATTCCCAGGAGTAGTTGTGTTTCATGGAGGGACAAAAAGAGTAGATAATAAGATAGTGACTTCAGGAGGAAGGGTTTTAAATGTTTGTTCTACAGGTTCAACCCTTTCTTCCTGTATAAATTCAATTTACAGCGCTATTGAAAGTATTAGTTTTGAAGGAATGTTTTACAGAAGGGATATAGGGAGGAAAGTTTCTGAATGAAATTTGCAATAAAAAATTTTGGTTGCAGAACAAATTTAGCTGAAGCAATGGAATGGGTTGAGACCCTTTCTAATTTCGGATACATTTACACATCCAGCTCTGATGAAGCTGACATTTTAGTTTTAAATTCATGTGTTCTTACAAAAAAAGCTGAAAACGAAGTTAGAAGAGTGATAAATATGATAAAGAGGGGAAACCCCTCTAAATATGTGATAATAACAGGTTGTTTGACAGATTCTCTCAGGTCAAGCAGTAACTTTGTCATCGTAGAAAATGAGAAGAAGGCAGAAATTCCTCTTAAAATCATAAGAAAATTTGGAAAGTATAGAGATTCGAAGATAGTAAAAATTAGGGCAAGAGCGAATGTGAAAATTCAGGAAGGGTGTAACTTTAACTGTTCATTTTGTATCATTCCTTTTGTAAGGGGAAGGTCAAGATCTGTGAGTGAGGAAGAAATATTTAAAAGAGTTGAAAGTCTTGTAGATAAGGGCTTTAAGGAGATAGTTATAACAGGGACACACCTTAATTCGTGGGGGCTTGATCTTGAACCAAAGAAAACCCTTTCTTATTTGTTGAAAAGATTGGATAGTATAAAAGGCTTAAAAAGAATAAGGCTTAGCTCTCTGGATCCAAGATTTTTAAATGATTCTTTTTTGAAAAGTCTAATGGAAATTTCAAAAATTGCTCATCATTTTCATCTCTCCCTTCAGAGTTGTTCCGGTGAAGTTTTAAAAAAAATGAACAGAAAAGGAAGCTCTGATAGGTATAATCATATTTTGAATTTTTTAAGGAAGGAATTTCCTGATTCCTGTATTGGAGCTGACATAATTGTCGGATTTCCTTACGAAGATGGAAAAGAGTTTGAGAAGACTTATAACTTTTTAAAAGATTCTCCTCTAAATTATCTCCATGTTTTCCCTTTCTCACCGAGAGAAGGGACGCCGGCATTTTCAATGCTTCAAGTTCCAGTGAATGTAAAAAAAGAAAGGGTTAAGATTTTAAGGGAACTTTCCCTTGAGAAGAGAAAAGAATTTTATTCGAAATTCGAAGGTTGCAAACTTTCAGGAATCGTAATAAAACAGTTCGAAGGAAAAGTACAGGTTCTAACTGATAATTATATAAAAGTGATTGCAAATTTGGATTTAGATGGTGTAGAAGAAGGAGATGAGGTTTATGTTCCAGTAAGCATGAAAAATGTTTCTACTTCAGGAGATTTCGAGTGTTTTAAATAGCGGGCAAGACAAGCGAGAAAAGCCAAACAGTTAAAAGGGAAAAAGACAGCCGCGAAAGGCTTGTAGCTATCAGTTTTTAGTTTGAGAAAAAGAAAATGATGTAAAATTTAAAGACCCGACCCCAACAAATAAAAATTGTTGACATGGGGTTTTTTGGGGTATATTATATCTTATTAGGAGTTTATTTATGAGATACTGCCATGATCATTAGGAAAATTAAATTTAGGAGGTAAGAAGGAGGTGAAAAAAACTCTGGGAACCCACATTTTGATGGAAATGTTTGGGTGCGATCCTGAAATGTTAAAGGACAAAGATAATATTGAAAAGGTCATGAATGAGTCAGCTGTTAAAAGCAGAGCGAAGATTGTGAAAAGTTTTTTTCACCAGTTCAAGCCCTACGGAGTTTCTGGAGTCGTGGTAATTGAAGAATCTCACTACACAATCCATACCTGGCCAGAGTACTCCTATGCTGCAATTGACTTTTTTTATTGTTCTGATGAAGTTCTTATTGAAAAAGCGATTGAGGTTCTTAAAAATGCTCTTAAACCCTGTTCCTTCAACCTTGTTGAGATCAAGCGTGGCGTTTTTTGTTCCACAGCAGACTCAAAATCCGTCAAAAGGGTTGCTCCCATGGTTGAGCCTGTATGAGTGACGATGGTTTATGGTTTTTAGAGAGCTTTACTAAAAATCAATTACACTCCTTCAAAGTAAAAAGGATAATCTCATCTTTTTATACTAAATTTCAGAAGGTTGATATTGTTGAGCTTGAGATATTTGGCAAAACACTTTTTTTAAATGGGAAAATTCAATCTGCTGAAATAGATGAATTTATATTTCACGAATCTCTTGTTCTTCCATCCCTCCTCACCCATCCATTCCCGTCAAATGCTCTCATAATTGGAGGTGGGGAAGGCGCGACTTTAAGGGAAGTTTTAAAAGATAAAACAATAAAGAATGCTGTAATGGTAGATATCGATAAAGAACTTGTAGAAGAATGCGAAAAGAATCTTTCAGAATGGTCCAATGGGGCTTTTGAAGATAAAAGGACAGAAATTTATTTTGAAGATGGAAAGAAATTTGTGGAAGAAACAAATCGTAAATTTGACATTGTTATTTTAGACCTTTCCGAGCCTGTTGAGGATGCTCCATCGGTAGAACTTTTCACCAAAGAATTCTATCAAAAAATTTACAATGTTTTAAAAGATGATGGAATTCTTTCTGTTCAGGCTGGAAGCACAGATCCTTTCTACTGTCAGTTTTTTTCCTCCATAACAAAAACTCTCCAGGCTGTATTTTCTATTGTAAGACCTTACTGGACTTTTGTGTTCTCCTTCAGAATGCCCTGGGGATTTGTTAGTGCTTCAAAAAAGTTTGATCCTGCAAAGGTTGATGAGAAAGAGATAAAAGAAAGAATTAAAAAAAGAGGGATAAATTCTCAGAAATTTTATCATCCCGGAATTCATAAAGCTCTTTTTGCTCTTCCGGTTTATCTCATAGAAAATATTGAATTTGCTTCAATAATAACAAAGGAAAATCCATTTTTATGGAAAGCATGAGCGAAGAGATTCCTCCTTCTAAACTCCAAATAAAAGAGTATCACGGCAAAGATTTTGGATTGTTCTTTGAACCTTCATCTATTCTTTGCGAAAAATTTTCTTCATTTCAGAAAATAACAGTAATTGAGACTGAAAGTGTGGGAAAAGTTCTTCTAATTGATGGACTCGTAATGTTTTCAGAGCTCGATGAGTTTTTCTATCACGAGATGATTGTCCATCCTGTTATGGTAAGCCATTCAGACCCTAAAAAAATTCTTGTGATTGGAGGAGGAGACGGAGGAACTGTTAGAGAGCTTCTAAAATATCCTGTAGAAAAAATTTACCTTGTTGAGATAGACCCAGAAGTTATAGAAGTTTCAAAAAAATTCTTCCCACAAATTTCAAGTTCTCTAAATTCAGAAAAAGTGGAGATTATAAACTCTGATGGAGCCGAATTCTTGAGTAAATCCAGTGAGAAATTTGACATTATAATTGTCGACTCATCGGACCCTGTAGGTCCATCAATTTCTCTTTTCAATGAAAGTTTTGTCAACAATGTCATATCTCATTTATCTAATGGAGGAGTATATATTTCTCAATCAGGCTCTCCAATTTTTCAGAAGGAGCATCTGAAAGAGTTCTTCAAACTTGTTAAAATCAAATTCAGAATTGCAAGCCTTTACTTAGTCCCTGTCACCACATATCCTGGAACAATCTGGTCATTTACAGCAGGCTCCTTTGAAACGGATATTAATGAGATAAGAAGAGAGCCTCCAGAAGGACTTAAATTTTACAATACTGAAATCCATAGGTCAGCTCTTTCACTTCCCAATTTTGTCAGGGAAATCATTAAATAAATCCTTAAAATGAAAAGATTGGCTTTAATAACAAGTGCGTCAAGAAGCCTTGGAAAAGAGATAGTAATAGCTCTTTCGAAAAAATTCAGTGTGGGGATTCATTATTTTGAAGGAGAAGAAAGAGCGAAAGAAATCCTGAGAAGAATAAAAAAGGAAGGCGGACATGGGAGAGTTATCCGGGGAGATCTTAGCACTGAGAAGGGCGCCAGAGATTTTGTCCTTGAAGTCAGAAAGAATTTTGGAGATCCCGATATTTTGATTAACAATTTCGGACCTATAATTCTAAAGAATCTTTTAGACACCGATTTAGATGACTGGTTATATATCTTGCAAACAAACCTTCTCACTCCATTCATTTTAATCAAAGAATTTCTCCCATCAATGAGAGAAAAAAAATGGGGAAGAATAATAAACATTGGGTTTTCCGAATCTTCAAAGCCACGAGCATTTAAAAGAATAATTCCATATGCAATCTCTAAGAATGCCCTTCTGACTTTGACATTATCAATTGCAAAAATGGAAAAAAATTCAGGGGTAACATGCAATATGGTCTCTCCTTATGTGCTCGAAGAAGGTATCTTCCCAGAGAGCGGAAAGGATGCGAAGAGAATCCCATTTGAAAAGGTCACCTCGCTAATTCTTCATCTGTGCGAAGATGAAGCCAGTAATATAAACGGCGAAAATTTTATGATTAAGGATTAAACTCATTAATAAAGGCAAAGGAAAGAGGGCAAAATGAAAAATGTAAAATTTATCAAATACGAGAAAATGAAAGACGAATTAGAAGGGAAAGAAGGTGCAAGAAGTTTTTGGCTCGGACACTATCTTGAACTTTCCCTTGTCTCCTATTAGAATAGAATATTAGGCGGTGTAGCTCAGTGGTTAGAGCAAGCGGCTCATATCCGCTGTGTCGG
>FMSI01059145.1_pt1 | contig 18286 bp, 34 predicted proteins | sample 1504471 | NCBI WGS metagenome assembly FMSI01 (sample SAMEA4475357, study PRJEB15587) | soil metagenome | biome: Soil; feature: Field | place: India | collected 2015-03-11 | depth 0 m
AATTTAGCACAGGGATGGGAAGTTGTCAACAACCAAGAGCTCTTCTTTCCAGAAGTTTTTGGTCCTCTCCCACCCACACCGGTACGACAAAACCCACATCTTCCAGCCTCAGCCCTTCATAAGGATTGATCCCTTCATACACTACCTCTATGAGGTACAATCCCTGGGGAGGAAGGTTCAAACGGTGGTACTCCCTGTAAGAGGGGCACTCAAGCATGAGCTCGATATCGGACAAACTCTTTCTTCCTGTTCCAAGAAGGAGGAGTTCTCCGATGATCATGCGCACCATGTGATACAAAAACCCATCGGCTTCAACCTCAAAAGTAACAATGGGGAACCTCTGAAGGCGAAACTCAAAGGAAAATATCGTTCTCTTTGAAGATCGAGGCGAAGGAGAACTGAAGGAGGAAAAATCATGCTGGCCCAGAAAAAGCTGTACTCCCTTCCGCACCACGTCCCAGTTCAAGTCCGCATCCAAAGGATAGAGATATTTCTTCAGAAAAGTCGGGCAACCTTTCCCGCACCACAGAGCATACGCATACCGCTTTTTTTTCGCTGATTTCCGAGGATGGAAATCGGGAGAGACTTCTTGAACATTAACCACTCGCATATCTTGAGGCAAGAGAGCCTGCAAGGCTCTTTGCATTTCGTCACGGCCCATAGGGTTATCTGTAGTGAAAGTCACTACCTGTCCAAGGGCGTGAACACCGGCGTCGGTTCTCCCGGAGGCAAGTGTCTTCACCGGTTGTCTCAAAAGAGAAGCGAGCTGCTCTTCAAGGGTACCCTGAATGGTCCTTTTCTGAGGCTGGCGCTGCCAACCAGCATAGTGTGTGCCATCGTATTCCAAAACGAGAAGAAGATTGCGCAAAAATATTCACCACGCAATCCACGAAAGGCTTACGGAGAAAACGAAAAGAGACAAGGAAAAAACGAGGAAAAGATAGTCCCGGACTTGGAATTTCAATACCCTAAGGCGTGTCCGTCCGATACCCCCCCTGTAACAGCGAGACTCCATGGCCGTTGCCAAGTCTTCTGCCCTACGGAAAGCACTTACAAAAAGAGGGACCAGAAGAGGCACAAGGCTTTTCATTCGCTTCACAAGGCCCCCCGTTTCAAAGTCGACCCCACGGGCCATCTGAGCTTTCATGACCCGGTCAGCTTCTTCAAGGAGAGTGGGAATAAAACGGAGAGCTATGGTCATCATCATCGCCAACTCATGTGCCGGGAACCTCCACCTTTTCAAGGGACTCAAAAGTCCTTCAATGCCATCGGTAAGCTCTATCGGAGAGGTTGTAAGAGTCAGAAGAGTAGTAGCCACCACAAGGAGCACAAGACGAACGGTTATAAAAAGCCCTTTAACGAGACCGCTGAGAGATACGCGGAGAAAGCCGAAAAGGAAAAAAGAGCCCTCCGGAGTGAAAAAAACATGAAGGCAAAGGGTCAAAGCAAGAAGGATAACCAAAGGACGGAGGCTCTTCACAATATACGACGGAGGGAGATGAGCAAGGAGAACCAGTACAGTAAAAAATCCCCCCAAGAGGAGGAAGGCAAACCAGGACTGAACAAGAAAAAGTGCCACAATCCCAAGGGCAACGAAACAGAGCTTACTCCTTGGATCCAGACGGTGTAGAACCGAATCAAGGGGTATGTACTGGCCAACCACTAAACCTCGAGCGAACATTGTTTTTTCCTCATCAGCACTCTCTCTTCAATTTCCTGACAAAGCTCTTGCGGAGAGAGAACAGGGCTCACTTCGAACCCCCTCTTCTTGAGAAGAAAGGCAACCCTCAAAAGAGGGGAAGGAATAATGCCATATTTTCTCATCCAGTCTTCGTGAGAAAAAAATTCCCGTATGTCTCCGTCAAAGGCAATCTTCCCCCCCTCAAGCACTATGACTCGTTCTGCAATCTGAGCAACGTCTTCGACGTTGTGCGAAACCACTATAAGAGTAAGTCCCCACTGCGTTCTCATTCCCTGAAGATGTCTCAAGAGGCCCTTCCTTCCTTGAGGATCAAGGCCTGCCGTTGGCTCATCAAGCACGAGAACTTCGGGCCTCATGGAAAGGATGCTGGCAATGGCTACCCTGCGCATCTGTCCTCCACTTAACTCAAAAGGACTCTTGTCCTTGAGAGTCTCATAATCAAGACCCACGACCTCCATGGCCCATTGTACCCTCTCCCTGAGTTCTTCGCCTTCTATGCCCATATTTCGAGGCGCAAAAGCTATCTCGCGAAAAACCGTTTCTTCAAAGATTTGGTCTTCGGGATACTGAAAGACCAAACCCACCTTTCGACGGATTTCCCTTAAGACCTGCCCCCTCACCCGGGTATCTACACCATCTACCACCACCCTACCTTCTTGGGGAATTAAAAGGGCATTTAAATGTTGAACAAGGGTGGATTTTCCACAACCGGTCCTCCCCAAAATTGCTATGCTCTCCCCCCGCTTGACGGAAAAAGAGACACCACGCAGGGCTTGAACAGCAAAGGGAGTACTTGGAAGGTAGGTAAAGGAGATATTCTCTACCGATATGAACACAGGGCATCCACCAGCTCTTCCGGAAAGAGAGGCAAGATTGAGAAAAGGTCTGGGTAATCTTTCTCTAAAAGGAGTGCTACATCAACGACTTGAGGGAGTTCAAGTCCCCACTTCTTCATCTCTTCGCCGGCATGAAATACCTCACGGGGAAATCCAAAGGAAACAATCCTTCCCTCGTCGATGACCATAACCTTGTCTGCTATCACAGCCTCTTCCACATTGTGAGTGATATGGAGGACGCCCACTTCTTTTTTGAGTTCCAACAAGAGGGCAAGGAGTTCTTCCTTACCCTCAGGGTCAAGCATCGCCGTTGCCTCATCCAAAACAAGGTATTTGGGGTACATGGCTAAAACTCCAGCAATGGCAACCCGTTGCTTCTGTCCACCTGAAAGGGTATGGGGTTCCCGCTTTTTGTACTCCTCCATACCCACTTTCTCAAGGACTTCGTCTACCCTTCTTCGAATTTCCGTCGGAGGAAGTCCCAGGTTTTCCGGTCCAAAGGCAACGTCTTCTTCAACGGTTGTAGCCACCAGCTGGTTATCCGGATTTTGAAAGACAAGACCAACTCGCCTTCGAATTTCAAAAAGTGACTTCTCATCCCTCGTATCCATCCCATCCACCCACACATGGCCATGCTTTGGAACAAGGAGACCGTTGCAGTGCTTTGCCAAGGTGGATTTTCCCGAACCATTTCGTCCCAAAAGGACGACAAGTTCCCCTTCGCGGAGCTCAAAGGAAATTCCCTTGAGTACCTCTACATTACTTCCCTCGAGTTCTTCTCCATAGAAGAAGTGAACATCCTCAAAGGAAATCATAACCTTTAAGACCGGAAGTACTCCACTATCTCCACAAGTACCAGGGGGGCACCATCGCCAAAGCGGAATCCCGTCTTGACCAGACGACAGTATCCACCCTTTCGCTCTTTCATGCGAGGCACAATGTTACGGAGAAGAGTTTTAAAGGCTTCCTTATCCCGTATCCATGAGACCACTTGCCTCATGGAACCACTATCTCCTTGAACGGCCAAAGAAACCACACGTTCAAAATACTTTTTGAGAATCTTCCCTTTGGCCTCGGTCGTTTCAATCTTCCCACTCTTGATGAGAGAAACAAGCATATTTGTAACCATGTTCTCCCTATGGGAAGTTTTTCTCCCTAATTTCTCAGCTCTTCTACGGTGTCTCACTCCTGGTCACTCCCCGTACTCTTCTTTTCTCCCAAACGGTATCCAAGCTTTCCAAGTTTACCAAGGATTTCCTCGTAAGTCTTCTGACCCAGGTTTTTGATTTTTTTCAAATCCTCAGGACGACTCTGCACAATCTCAAGAAGTTCCCGAACTGTGTTGATATGAGCCCGCTTCAAACAGTTATAGGCCCGCACCGAAAGCTCGAGCTCCTCTATGCTCATCTTCCTCTCTTCTTTCGGTACTACTTCCTCACCTACCCTGCTTGCCACAGACTCTCCAATGTGCTCCTTCAAAAGATTCAAAAGATGCGAAAATTCTTCTACAAGAAGCTCGAGAGCCCGTCGAAAGGCTTGCTGCGGAGTGACGGCACCATTTGTCCAGATTTCAAGGAGGATTTTGTCGTAATTCGTGAATTGTCCCACCCGAGTATCCACCACCTGAAAGTTCACTTTCCTCACAGGTGTAAAGATGGCGTCTACCGGGATAACATCATAGGTGTGATAGGTATCTTCCCCTGCCTCTCGATATCCCTTCCCCCTACCCACAAAAATCCTCATATTCAGATGTCCATCCTCCTCGAGCTCGGCCAAATAGTGGTCAGGGTTAATAATCTCTACATTTGGGTTAGGCTTTATATCTCTTGCTGTAACCCTCCGCAGGGCCCCCGGAACACCCTTCACATCGAGATAGAGTGTCTCGTTGTCTGAATAGGACCGCAACACCAAGCCCTTCAGATTGAGGATGACATCAGTGACGTCCTCTCTTATCCCAGGCAGAGGGGAGAATTCGTGGATCACACCGTCGATTTGAACGGCGGTGACCGCCGAGCCTTCGATAGAAGAAAGAAGTACCCGCCGCAGGGCATTTCCGACGGTAACACCCCAGCCAGATTCGAAAGGTTCGATAGAGAACTTTCCGTATTGAACCCAAGTGGTAGGGTCTTCCTTGAATTCCAGTAACTCACACCTCATCAGGCTTTTCAAATCCTGCATAGAGACACCTCGAATCACTTAGAGTAGAATTCTACAACGAGCTGCTCCTGTACTGGGAAGTCAATGTCCTCCCTCTTTGGCTCTCTGAGAACAGTGGCCTTCCCGGCGCTTCTATCTACAGAAAGCCATGAAGGAACCTGAAAGTCTTCTTTTTCCTCAAGCAATTCTTTTATCTTTCCATTTTCTTTCCCTCTCTCAGAAAGCTCAATCACGTCGCCTACCTCGACGAGGTAGGAAGGAATACCAACCCGTCTCCCATTCACAAGAAAGTGACCATGGAGCACCATTTGCCGTGCCTCAGCACGAGAGTCACTCAAACCCATTCGGAAAACAACATTATCCAATCTCCTCTCAAGAAGTGAGAGAAGATTCTCACCAGTTAGTCCAAGCATTTTTGTGGCCTTGTCAAAATAATTCTTGAACTGCCTCTCCGTTATCCCATAAATGAAACGAACTTTTTGCTTCTCGTGAAGTCGCAAGCCATAACTGGAAAGCCGTTTCCTCGCTCCCTTATGAATGCCCGGAGCAAAGGGCCTGCGTTCAAAAGCACATTTGTCTGTGAAGCAACGTGGTCCTTTCAAAAAAAGCTTTGCACCTTGCCGCCGGCAAAGACGGCAACGCGGTTCAGTATACCTTGACATCGCTTTTGTCCTCCCTCAAACTCTTCTCTGTTTTGGTGGACGGCAACCGTTATGGGGAATTGGGGTAACATCTTTGATGGAGTTGATCACCAAACCCGCCGCCTGAAGAGAACGAATGGCCGTCTCCCGGCCGGCGCCGGGGCCCTTAACCAGAACGTCCACCTCTCGCAGGCCGAGGTCCATTGCCTTTCTCGCTGCCTGTTCTGCTGCAAGCTGAGCAGCAAAAGGTGTACCCTTTTTCGTTCCCTTAAAACCAACCGTACCACCACTGGCCCAAGCAACGACATTCCCCTGACGATCGGTAATAGACACAACGGTATTGTTAAACGTCGATTTAATATGCGCGATTCCTTCGCGCACAATCCTTCTTTCTCTCTTTTTCTTGCGTGAAGGCTTGGCCAAGGTCTTCTATACCTCCTTCTTATTTCTTCCTCCGTACTCCCACGGTTCTTCTCGGTCCCTTACGGGTTCTCGCATTGGTTCGCGTTCTTTGCCCTCTCACCGGAAGACCACGCCGATGGCGCAAACCGCGATAGCATCCAATAGTGATGAGACGCTTGATATTCTGTGCTACCCGCGCCCTCAACTCTCCCTCCACCGGATATTGCTCTACGAGTTTTTGAATCCGGTTGATCTCGTCATCGGTGAGATCTTTCACTTTCACTGACGGATCAACCTCGGCCCCCTCTAAAATCTCTTTCGAGAGGCTTTTGCCGATACCGTAAATGTATGTTAGGGCAATATCGATTCTCTTGTTTGGAGGTAAATCTACACCTGCTATACGAGCCATTTTTAGACCTCCTCTAACCCTGTCTCTGTTTATGCCTGGGTTCTGAACACACCACAAAGACCCTCCCCTTCCGACGTACTACCTTACACTTCTCGCACCGTGGCTTTACCGAGGCGCGAACCTTCACCGCTTGGACCTCCCTTCTCACTTATGACGATAGATAATCCTCCCCTTCGTGGGGTCATACTTGGAAATCTGCACGGTTACCTTATCTCCAGGAAGAATGCGTATGTAATGCATGCGCATCCTTCCGGAGATATGTGCAAGGATAACCTTGCCGGTCTCCAATTCTACTCTAAACATGGCATTCGGTAAAGGCTCAACAACTGTCCCCTTAACTTCAATAAAATCCCCTCTTGCCATTAGAAAGAATCCCCTCTTTCAGCCTGGGTGAGGATTTCGGGTTTTTCCCGCTTCACGAGTACTGTATGCTCAAAGTGTGCGGACAACCCCCCATCCTCAGTGACCACAGTCCACCCATCTTCAAGAACCTTTACCCTATAATTCCTCTCATTCGCCATGGGTTCAATAGCCAAAACCATTCCCTCCTCAAGGATTGCCCCCTGTCCTTTTTTACCGAAGTTTGGAATCTGAGGATCCTCGTGGAGACTTTTCCCCACTCCATGACCCACAAGATCCCTCACCACCGAAAACCCTTCCCGCTCAACAGTCATCTGGATGGCATGAGATATATCTCCCACTCGGTTCCCGGGAATTGCCCGACGAATTCCTTCGTAGAGAGCCTTCCTTGTCACCTCAACGAGTTTCCGAGCCATCGGGTTCCCGTTCCCTACAACAACACTGAAAGCGGCATCGGTATAAAAACCCTCAAACTCCACCCCCACATCGATGCTCACGAGATCTCCTTCCTTGACGACTCTTTTCCCGGGTAGACCGTGAACAACCTCGTCATTAATAGAAATACATAAAGAGGCCGGAAATCCCCTGTATCCCAAAAAGGCAGGCTTCGCGCCCTCTCTCGCAATGAGCTCTCGTGCCACTTCCTCAAGGAAGGAGGTAGTCACACCGGGAACAAGGAGGGTCCTCAATCTTTCAAGGACACGCCCCAATATTCTCCCACTCTGGCGAATTTTCTCAACTTCTTTTCTCTTCGTGAACTTAGCCATTGGAAGGAATTCGTTCCTTGAGAGCCTCCCTGATGTAAACATATATTTCCTCAATGGATCCAGAAGCAGGAATCGTCACAAGAAGCCCCTTCCGGGTATAGAAATCCACCAATGGCCTTGTCTGCTCTTCGTATACCGCAAGGCGTTTTCGAATAACCTCTGGAGTATCGTCAGGCCTTTGCACAAGCTTCCCCCCGCAGCGGTCACAGACCTCATCAGAGCGGGGAGGGTGAGAGAGAAGGTTATAAGGAGTCTGACAGCTCTCGCAAACCCTACGGGCCGAAAGACGACGGACGAGCTCCTCCAAGGGAATGTCAAAGTACAAAACTGCATCGACCCGTATCCCCAAATCTCGTAAAATGTCATCCAGCGCCTCAGCCTGCTTCAGAGTCCTTGGGAAACCGTCAAGGATGAATCCCCTACGGACATCGTCCCGCGAAAGTCTCTCCCTGACTATCCCTATAACGACCTCATCAGGCACAAGCCGGCCTTCCCGAACGAAGGGCTCGGCTTTCTTTCCCCACTCTGTACCCTCTTTGATGGCCAGACGAATGATATCTCCCGTGGCAAGCTGAGGGATATCAAACTCCTCCTCAATTCTTTTCGCCTGTGTACCCTTGCCGGCTCCCGGAGGACCAAGAAGAATTATACGCATGTACATCCTCCCTTCAGCGTCGTATGAAACCTTCGTAATGCCTCATGAGAAGCTGTGCCTCAAGCTGGGTTACTGTTTCAATTGCAACCCCCACCATGATGAGGACCGCTGTGCCACCAAAGTAGAAGGTAGTCACATGGGTGAATTCCACAAGAAGATTTGGTACCACTGCAATGAAGGCCAGAACCAGCGCACCCCATAAGGTTATACGGGTGAGGCATCGATCGATGTACTCCACGGTTGGCCGTCCCGGTCGTATTCCTGGTATGAATCCCCCATACTTTTTCATGTTGTCGGCAAGATCCATCGGATTAAAGGTGACAGCAGTATAGAAATAGGTAAAGAATATGATGAGGGCTGCATACAGAGAAAGGTAGAGGGCAGAATCCGGGGAAAGGGCATCGGCCAAACTCTTCATGAAGGCCGAACCTTCAAAGAATTGCGCCAAGGTCGCCGGGAAAAGGAGGACCGAAGAGGCAAAAATAATAGGAATAACGCCCCCCTGAATGACCCGGATAGGAATATGGGTACTCTGCCCGCCATAGATTCTTCTCCCCACAACCCGTTTGGCATACTGTACCGGGATTTTGCGCTGCGCCTCTTGAAATGCTACTACGAACGCCACAATAAAAACGGCAATCACTAGAGCTACTCCGAAGAGGAAGGGGTTCACCTCTCCTACTCGAATGAGAGAAAACGTCCGGAAAAATTGGGGAAGCAATCGGGCCACAATACCGGCAAAGATTATAAGAGATATTCCATTACCGATACCGAAGTCTGAGATTAATTCCCCAAGCCACATAAGGAACATGCTTCCCGCAGTAAGGGTGAGAATCACTGCAAGGCGGTATCCCCATCCTGTAGTCATGACGACACCAAGGTTTTCCATCCAAACTGTTATTCCAAACCCCTGAACAAAGGCTAAAAGAATAGCACCCCAGCGGGTGTACTGGGCGATCTTATCCCTCCCCTCTTCACCACTCTTGGCCAACTCTTCAAGCTGTGGAATCACCGAGGTTAAAAGCTGGATGATAATGGAGGCATTGATGTAAGGCATGACTCCTAAGGCCAAGATTGAAAAGTTGCTCAAAGCTCCACCAGCAAACATGTCGAGAAATCCCAGAATTCCACCCTGAGAAAAAACGTTGGCCAAGGATTTCGGGTCGATGCCGGGGACAGGAATATGAGCTCCAAGCCTAAAAACAACAAGCACAAAGAGGGTGAAAAGAACTCTTCTTTTGAGGTCCGGTATCTTAAAAAGTTTTATAAGAGATTCCCACATCTCATAGCACCTCTACTTTCCCGCCTCGTGCCTCGATCATCTCTCGGGCTTTAGCCGAAAAAGCGTGTGCCCTCACGGTGAGGCTCTTTGAAAGATCGCCCTTGGCTAAAATTTTGACCTTTACCCTTCTACTTCCCACAAGGCCCAGTTCCCAAAGTTTCTCGAGGGTCACCTCGGTCCCATCTTCAAAACGATTCAGGACACCCACATTCACAATTTCCCACTTTTCGGCACAAGGATTGTGGAACCCCCTTTTGGGTACTCTTCGTACCAGGGGCATTTGTCCACCCTCAAAACGGGGGTGAATCTGTCCTCCTGAGCGAGCTTTCTGCCCTTTCATCCCCCGTCCAGATGTCTTGCCATGACCAGAACCGATACCTCTCCCCACCCGTTTTCGGGCATGAAAGGAACCCTTTGCAGGTCTGAGCTCATTGATCTTCATATGTCCCTTCCTCCTACATTTCTTCAACCTTCAAAAGATATCCTATCTTTGCGATCATGCCTCGCAGAGAAGGGGAATCTTCTTTAACAACCGTCTGATAGAGTTTCCGAAAACCCAGGGCTCGAGCTGTCCTCTTGTGGGGTTCGGGATGCCCGATGGGACTCTTCGCCAAGGTTATTTTCAACATCCTACCCATGTCACTTCCCTCCCTTTTGAGGCACAAAGAGCTCCTTAAAATTCTTCCCCCGAAGAAGAGCAACTTCCTTGGGGTCCCTGAGATCCAAAAGGCCTCGAATAGTTGCACGGGCAAGATTTACGGGGTTGCTGTTCCCCAAAGACTTTGTGAGAATGTCTTTAACCCCGGCCACTTCCATAATGGCCCTCACCGTTCCACCGGCAATTACTCCCGTTCCCGGGGCAGCAGGTTTCAGAACCACAACACTTGCCCCAAATTCGCCTCGAACCTCGTGAACGATAGTGGTTCCCCGCATCGGAAATCTGATGAGAGACTTCTTAGCTCGCTCTACCGCCTTCCGTACTGCATCGGGGACTTCTTTGGCCTTTCCCAGACCTATACCGACAATTCCATCTCCGTTGCCCACTGCTACAAGGGCTCTAAAACCAAAGCGCTTACCTCCCTTGACAACTTTGCTTACCCTTGTTACAGCAATGAGGCGTTCCTGCAGTTCCATTCCTTCTGGATTAATTTTTCCCATGAGTGCTCGTCTCCCTCGCTTCAGAAAAGTAAACCCACCTCGCGTGTTCCCTCGGCCAGAGCTCTCACCCGTCCATGGTACTTGTACCCACCTCGGTCAAAGACAACCTTGGTAATCCCCTTTTCCAGGGCCTTTTGGGCAACAAGACGACCGACAGCCCGAGCGATTTCCGTCTTTGTTCCCTTCATCTCTCGAATTTCAGGGGAGAGAGAAGAGGCAGCCACCAAGGTTTTGCCCTCTTCATCATTGATAATCTGGACATAGATGTGTTGTAAACTCCGAAAGACACAGAGACGAGGACGCTCAGCAGTGCCCTTAACCTTCTTACGCACTCTTCTGTGCCGACGAACGCGCCGCTCCCATTTGCTTCGTTTCTCACTGACGATCATGGTTTAGACACTCCTCCCAGACCTTACTTCGTCGCAGCCTTTCCCTGTTTCCTTTGGACAACCTCACCGACATACTTGATGCCGGTACCCTTGTATGGTTCCACTTTTCTGATTTTACGGATGTCTGCCGCTACTTGTCCAACTTTCTCCTTGTCTATACCCTTCACCCGGATGACTTGCCCTTCTACCTCGAAAGAAACCCCTTCAGGAGGGTCTACTTCCACCGGGTGGGCAAAACCAACGTTGAGGATAAGAGTATTACCCCGCTTCTGTACACGGTACCCCAAACCGTTGACTTCTAAGGCCTTCTCAAAGCCTTTGGTTACGCCCTCAATCATGTTGGAAAGAAGCGTCCTCGTTAGCCCGTGAAGCGATTTGTCAAGCTTCGTTTCCCCAAAACGAACAACCTTGAGATTCCGGTCATCTTTCTCGATGCGCATACGGGGATGGAATACTCTTGTGAGGGTTCCTTTCGGCCCTTTTACCGTGACCGCCGTTCCCTCTATGGTTACCTCAACACCCTGCGGGATTACGATAGGCTTTCGCCCAATTCGAGACATACTCTCTCCCCCTGTCACCATATGAAACAAAGGACTTCTCCACCTACGCCAAGTTTTTTCGCCTCTTTGCCCGTCATAACTCCCCGGGAAGTGGAGACGATAACCGTTCCCAAACCTCCAAGAAGAATCGGAATATCGTCCTTCCCTGCATATATCCTGAGACCAGGCTTACTGATTCGCCTCAGACCGTTAATCACCCGTTCCCGCCGAGGACCGTACTTGAGTTCGATAAGAAGCTCTCTTTTGTTGCCATCTCTGGCTATAACCTTATAGTCGTTAATGTACCCCTCTTCTCTCATGATTCGTGCTATTTCGATTTTCAGCTTGGAAGCAGGAATCTTCACCATCGGGTGCCCGGCTTTCAGGGCGTTACGGATTCTCGTTAACATATCGGCAATAGGGTCAGCATGTGCCATGTCCTCTCCCCTTCCTCCTACCAGCTCGACTTTACGACACCGGGGATCTCTCCACGACCCGCTAATGTCCGGAAACATATACGGCATATTCCAAAGTCTCGAAGATAACCTCTTGGCCGGCCACACAAAGAGCAACGATTTCGGTAACGAACCTTAAATTTCTGAGATTTGCTATTCTTTTCGATCTTCGCCTTACGGGCCATAGTGTTCCTCCTTCATTTTCGGAAAGGCAGGCCCAGACTCTCAAGAAGAGCCTTCGCCTCCCTGTCGGTTTCTGCAGTAGTCACAAAGGTGATATTCATCCCCCGTACACGTTCAACACGATCGTAGTTAATCTCTGGGAATATGAGTTGTTCTTCGATGCCTATTGTGCAGTTTCCCCGACCATCAAAACAATTGTCCAGAAACCCTCGAAAATCCCGAATTCGAGCGATGGCCACGTTAAGGAAGCGATCGAGGAATTCGTACATCCTATTTTTTCTGAGGGTCACCTTGCAACCAATAGGCATACCCTTCCGCAGCTTGAAATTTGAAATGGATTTCTTTGCCCTGGTGATCACCGGCTTCTGGCCAGCAATCAGCGTCAACTCCTCCACTGCCAGGTCCAAGTAGCGGGGATTTTGCGTTGCGTCCCCTACACCCACGTTGATGACAATTTTTTCAAGCCTCGGTACCTGCATGATGTTCTTGTAGCCGAACTCCCTCAAGAGTTTCGGAACCACCTCTCTATAGTACTTCTCTTTCGTGACGGACACCGCCTAAGCCCCCCTATTCAGACCTTGTCAACAATCTCACCGCATTTCTTGCAAACCCTCACCCGGAAGCGGGAATCGGGCATTGCTATTCGCCTGATTCTGGTAAGCTGCCCGCATCGTGAACACACAAGTCGAACTTTGGAAAGCCCCACCGGGTTCTCCCGCTCGATGATACCTCCCTGAGGGTTCTCCTGAGTAGGACGGGTGTGCTTTTTGACCATGTTTACTCCTTCCACAACTACCTTCCCGTCCTGGGGAAAGACCTTGAGGACCTTCCCTCTTTTCCCTCGATCCTTACCGCGAACGATTTCCACGAGGTCTCCCTTCTTGACAGGAACCTTGACCCTCTCTGTCCTTGTTTCCATTCCCATCACTCCTCACACAACCTCTGGGGCCAGAGAAACAATCCGCATAAAGTTTTTATCTCGCAGTTCACGACCCACTGGACCGAAAACACGGGTTCCTCGGGGAACATCCTGGTTGGTCACCAAAACCGCTGCATTGTCATCAAAACGAACATAAGTTCCATCCGGCCGCCGCACAGCCCTCCGGGTTCGGACCACCACTGCCCGGACAACGTCACCCTTTTTCACATTGGAGTGGGGCTCCGCCTCTTTAACCGAGGCAATGATAACATCACCAATGCTTGCGTAGCGCCTATTCGACCCACCCAAGACCCGGATGCACATGATTCGCTTTGCTCCTGTATTGTCGGCCACCTCAAGCATTGTCCTCGGCTGAATCAATTTCCTCTCCTCCCTTAACTTTCGCTCTCTCAAGTATGGCAACAACTCTCCATCGTTTAGTTTTGCTCAAGGGTCGTGTTTCTTCGATAAGTACCTTATCACCCACCGAACACACGTTGCCCTCATCGTGGGCCTTAAATTTCGTGTCTCGCTTGATCTTCTTCTTATAGAGTGGGTGTTCTGTAATCCTTTCTACACGCACTACCACGGTCTTGTTCATGGCATTACTCACCACTTCACCGATGAATCTCTTCCGCATCCCCATATTAACGGTCCTCCTGCCGCTTTGTTACAAGCTCTCGCTCTCGGAGAATTGTCTTTATACGGGCAATGTCTCTCTTCACTGCCTGGATTCTCTTGGGATTGGCAAGCTGCCCGGTGATAGCTTGGAAGCGAAGGTTGAAAAGCTCTATCCGCAAATCCTTCAGCTTCCGGTTTAGCTCTTCTTCGGTAAAGTTTCTGAGCTCCGAAGCCTTCATCCCCATCACCCCTACTCAACCCTTCGCTCGATAATCCTTGTCTTTACGGGGAGTTTATGAGCAGCTATGCGAAGCGCTTCGCAAGCTGTCTCCTTATCCACCCCTCCTACTTCAAAAAGCACCCTCCCCGGACGTATTACCGCTATCCATCCTTCAACCGGACCCTTACCCTTGCCCATTCGGGACTCAGCCGGTTTCTTAGTATAGGGCTTGTCCGGAAAGATGCGGATCCAGATACGGCCCCTTTTAATGTGGCGAGAAATTGCCACTCGTGCTGCCTCGATCTGGGGATTGGTGATCCAGGCTGGCTCCAGAGCTTGCAAGCCAAAGTCCCCAAAATCTACTTCACACCCTCTGTAGGCAATACCCCTAAGCCTTCCTCTTTGCTGCTTCCTGTACTTAACTCTCTTGGGCATCAACATAGTCTTCGAGTTCCTCCTCGTAACGTTCTTCCTGTGGGAGGGAAGTAACTCCTTCCTCGAGCACTTCGCCCGGGGAAATGACTTCGCCCTTGAAGATCCAAACCTTCACACCGATTTTCCCATAGGTCGTAAGTGCCTCGGCAAAGCCGTAGTCGATGTCCGCCCTAAGCGTCTGAAGAGGGAGTCGCCCCTCCCGGTACCACTCCTCACGGGCAATTTCTGCTCCCGCCAGACGCCCCGAACAGGAGATCTTGATACCCTTTGCTCCCATCTTAAGGGCGCGAGCAATAGCCTGTTTCATCGCTCTTCGATAGGAAACCCGGCGCTCGATCTGCGAAGTGATATTTTCCGCCACAAGCTGAGCATCGATCTCAGGAACCGAAACTTCTTCCACCGATATCTGAATATTCTGACTACCGGTAAGTTTCTGCAATTCCTGACGGAGTTTTTCGACCTCACTCCCCTTACGCCCGATAACGATACCCGGTCGGGAAGTCTTAATGATGATCTTGATCTGATTTGCCAGTCGCTCGATTTCCACTCTGGAAATACCAGACCTATAGAAACGATCCTTAATGTAACGGCGAACTTTCAAATCTTCGAGAAGATAATTGGTGTATTTCTTTTTCTCTGCAAACCACCGGGATTGCCAAGTGTTGACAACACCCAGACGAAGACCGATCGGATTAACTTTCTGTCCCAATTACTTTCCCTCCTCCGTCTCCGAAACTACAACGGTGATGTGCGATGTCCTCTTTCGAATGAGATACGCTCTCCCAAAAGCTCGAGGATGTACCCTCTTCCAGGTAGGACCCTGATCAACATAGGCTCGGGAAACAACTAACTTCTCTACATCCATATCCCAGTTGTTCTCGGCATTGGCGATGGCCGATTGAAGAACCTTGTACACCAATCTCGCCGCTTTCCTGGGAATGAAACGCAAAAGTACCAGAGCCTCCTGAGCTTTTTTGCCTCTAATGAGGTCAACTATCTGCCTGGCCTTCCTGGGAGAAATACGAAGGTACTTTGCCGTTGCCCTGGCTTCCATGTTCCTCACTCCTTACTTCAGCGCCGTCGAGCGCTCTGTGGGAGAACCGTGACCCTTAAAAGTTCGAGTCGGCGCGAATTCTCCCAACCGATGTCCCACCATCTGTTCAGTGACGTATACTGGAATGTGCCTTCTACCGTTGTACACTGCAATGGTATGCCCCACCATCTCGGGTATGATGACACACGCTCGACACCAGGTCTTTACGACCCTTTTTTCTCCCCGTTTGTTCATCTCTTCAATTCTCTCGCGAAGCTTTGGATCCACATAGGGACCTTTCTTTGACGATCTCCCCAAAGGACACAGCCTCCCCTCAAAATCGCTACTTTCTCCGTTTGATGATCCACTTATCAGTCTGCTTATTCCTTCGGGTCTTGTACCCCTTGGTCAGAAGACCCCATGGGCTTACCGGATGTCTTCCACCATGGGACCGCCCCTCACCTCCACCGTGAGGATGGTCTATAGGGTTCATGGCCACGCCTCGAACTGTGGGCCTCGTACCCAACCAGCGGCTCCGACCCGCTTTCCCAATAGTAACGTTCTCATGATCTACATTCCCTACCTGACCAACGGTAGCAATACAGTCAAGGTGGATGAGACGAATCTCTCCGGACGGAAGGCGAACATGGGCATAGTCTCCCTCTTTGGCCAAAAGCTGAGCATAGCTTCCCGCGGATCGCACGATTTGCCCTCCCTTGCCCTTCCGGAGCTCTATGTTATGGATAACGGTGCCCACAGGGATGTTCCGCAGAGGCAAGGCGTTCCCCGGACGAATATCGGCCTCGGGGCCACTTACGAGCACATCACCCACCGAGACTCCCAGAGGTGCGATGATGTACCTCTTCTCTCCATCAGCGTACTTCAAAAGAGCGATGTGAGCCGAGCGGTTCGGATCGTATTCAATTCTTTCCACCACTGCCGGAATGCCAAATTTATCTCTTTTAAAGTCAATGATTCGATATTGCCGCTTGTGTCCACCGCCTCTGTGACGGACTGCGATGCGCCCCTGATTATCTCTCCCTGCCTTACTCTTGAGGGGCTCAAGCAGAGATCTTTCCGGCCCCCCTTTACTGAGTTCCTCAAAAGTGTATCCAGTCATGTGGCGCCTGCTCGGCGTTACTGGTTTATACTCTTTGATGCTAGCCATCCTTTTTCAACTCCTCTTTAAGTGATATCAAAGGCCTTAATGCGCTCACCGGGCTTCACAAAGACAATGGCCTTCTTCCAAGAAGAGGTCCGTCCTTCGAACCTCCCCAGGCGCTTTTTTTTCCCCTTCATGGTGACCGTGTGTACCTCAAGCACCGTAACTCCAAACATAGCCTCAACCGCTCTTTTAATTTCGGGTTTCGTAGCCCGGGAATCAACTCTGAAAACGTACTTGTTCTCCTTCTGAAGTCTCAAAGATTTCTCCGTCATAACGGGATGGAGAATAATGTTTCGCTCATCTGCCATATCCATACACCCCCAGGAGGGAGAAAAAGGCCTCTTTCTCTGCAACTACCGTATCGGCATTCACCACAAGATAGGTTGTGATTTCACCTGCCGGCTTCACCGTAACACCAGGAAGATTAGAAAATGCCTTCACAATCTCGGCATTGGCCGACCGAAGAATCACAAGAACCTTACCCCGAACCTGTAAAGCCTGAAGAAATCGGACGCCCTCTTTGGTCTTGGGAGAGGGGAAGGTAATCTCTTCCACAAGCACGAGGGAAGATTCACGAAGTTTGTCCCGCAAAGCCAAGAGCATTGCCTTCCTACGCTCTCTTCGCGGAAGTGCATGGTAGTACGAACGGGGCCGTGGACCAAAAACCACCCCTCCATGTCGCCAAAGAGGGGAACGGATACTTCCGTGTCTCGCTCTTCCAGTACCCTTTTGGGGCCAGGGTTTTCTTCCTCCCCCACTGACTTCTCCACGAGTCTTGGTCTTCGCCGTCCCCAACCTCTGGTTATCAAGAAAACTCCTTACGGCAAGGTATACAAGGTGGTTATTTTCGCCTATTCCTTCAAACCATTCGTCATCCAAAGCGACTTTTTCAACAACCTGTCCTAACCCATTCTTAACCTCGATCTCCATGTCCTCCGCCTCCTAAGATGCCCTTTTGTACACTAAAACCTTACTCCCTGATGGTCCCGGAACGGCACCACGTACGAGAAGGAGGTTTCTCTCCAGGTAAACACCCACAACTTCGAGATTCCTCACTGTTACCGTTTCGTTCCCCATCCTTCCTGGCAGACCCTTGCCTTTGAAAACTTTTTCTGGGTCTGTAGCTCCTATAGATCCCGGCTCTCGGTAGAACATGGAACCATGAGTTTTTGGCCCTCCACCATACCCAAACCGTCGTACCACACCTTGAAAGCCCTTTCCTTTTGAGGTGCCTCGGACATCAACCTTGTCCCCCACGGCAAATCCATCCACTCTCAAGATCTGTCCCACCTCGTACTTCTCGTGGTTCTTGAAGTGAAATTCAGCTAAAAAGCGAAGTGGGGGGGCACCTACCTTTTTATAACGACCCAGAAGTGGCTTGTTGAGCTTTCTCTCCTTTACTTCCTTGTATCCAAGCTGTAGAGCTCGGTATCCATCTCGTCCCGTGTCCTTCTTCTGCACCACATAGCAAGGACCGCACTGAATCACAGTCACAGGAACAGAAAGGCCATCGGGAGTGAAAGTCCTGGTCATCCCGATTTTTTCTCCAATTAAGCCGTACTCTACAACACTCTTCATGTTCTTCCTCTCCTTCAGAAATCCCTTACAGCTTTATTTCTATGTCCACGCCTGCCGGCAGGTCAAGATGCATGAGTGCATCCACCGTTTTGGGATTGGGGTCGATGATATCGATGAGTCTTTTGTGAGTCCGCATCTCGAACTGTTCCCGAGATTTCTTATCGACGTGGGGAGAACGAAGCACGGTGTACTTCGTTATCTCGGTAGGCAGAGGGATGGGGCCTGCTACCGTTGCACCTGTTCTCTCCACTGCCTGAACGATCTTTACGGCTGACTGATCGAGAATCTTATGATCGTAAGCCTTAAGCTTGATCCGTATTCTCTGAGCCACTTTGTACGCCTCCCCAACTTACTCGATGATCTCCGTCACCACTCCAGCA
>FMSI01032984.1_pt1 | contig 18274 bp, 14 predicted proteins | sample 1504471 | NCBI WGS metagenome assembly FMSI01 (sample SAMEA4475357, study PRJEB15587) | soil metagenome | biome: Soil; feature: Field | place: India | collected 2015-03-11 | depth 0 m
TAGAGTTTTTCAAGCCGAGGCTCAGCGTTAGGGCTGAGCTCTTGGCGAACAATACTGTGGTGGTATCCGGTAGGCTGACCTACGGGTTTGACCCTGTTCCAAACCAGTATGTCGCGATAGAGGTGAGGAACCAGAATGGTGAAACCGTGTGGAAGGGTGTTGCGAGAACGCTTGCAGACGGGTCTTTCAGAAGCGTCTTCGCGTTGAAGCAGGCTGCCGGAAGGTTCAGCGTATACGCTGACAGCGGTATTGCCTCCGGGGAAACCGGATTCCAGGCTGGCTAGCTTTTTTCACACGCTGAGCCGGGGAGGAAAAATGCTGCTACGCTTTACCGGGAGGCTTCTCCGCTCTCCCCCCTGTTTCCCCGGTTTCCCTCTCTTCCTCCTCTTCCTCTTTCTCACCCGGCCTACTGGCCATCAGACTGTAGCCCATCCAGGCGGTTAACCCGAGCATGAGCGCAACCATCATGAAGACGGAGAGCTGCAGGACTGGAATAGGATAGTAGTAAACCATTATGCCGTACGCGATTACCCCCTCTAGGGCCATTAGGAATATTACTGCCCCTATGATCTGGCGTTTATTCACTGTTTCCACCCTCTTTCAATCTGTTTTTCAAACCAGTGTTTCTCGGCTGCTCTAGCCGTAGGCCTTCCTCCAAGGGGTTTCCAAACCGGTTTAGCATCGGCTGTTTTACGCCCTGCCTTCAACCTGGGTACTTGGCGAAAAAAGCGGATATAAGTTTATTATCTTCAAGCATTTAACTTTTTATAAACGTCGCAACTGTAGGCTTCCGACAAAAGTTCTAAACCGTTCAGAAAGGTTTCTAATCGTTCATCCGAATGGCTCAAGCCGTTTAAGCCCCGTGGAGAAGCCTTGCTGGAAAAAAGGGGCTAACCCGTCAAGAGGCGCGTCCAGGTTTTCAGAAGCCCAGGCCAATCTCCATCCTTCTGGCAACGTAGTATGGAAGAATCTGGGCACTCGGGTTTTCAAAAGGCTCCCCGTAGTTTTCAACAGCTATAGCGAGAAGGTTCTCACCCCTCAGGAATGGCTCAGGCATGTAGAAGTCTCTCTGCGGCCCCTTCTCCATGTACCTGCCTATCAGCTCTCCGTTTAAGAATATTTTACACTTTGTCCCGAGGCTGTTAAGCCTAAGCATCAACGGGGAGACGGTTTTCTCCTCAGCCCTGTGCGTAAACGTTCTCCTAAGCCATATTACGCCCCTCTTGTTCAAAGCTTCCCTAAGGCTGCTTACACCCCATTTCGAATCCTCGAAGCCCGGTTTAAACCAGCCCTCCCTCTCGCCGAGAAGCCCCTTGGAAACACTCCAGCCCTCCTCCAGAGCAGCGTCATACATTCTTAGACAAGGGTCTCTCCAAGCCTTAGCGTCGGGAAAGTTCTCAAGAATAATGGTGAACTCGTTAACCCCTGGCTTAACTAGACGCGTCACGTCTACGCCTACGCTTCCCTCATCCGCGTAGAGCGTTTCAGCATGCTCACTGTTGACGATGATGATTAGCCTGCCCCAGGCTGGAAGCCCGCTTGGAACAACCAGGCACGTCCTCCCAGGATTCTCCGGAAGCTCAGCAACGTATTTCAACAGTATTAGGCCCCTCTGGCCCGAGAGCTCCTCAATGCTCTTAAGCTCCCTCCACTCCTCCGACAGGAAGCCCTTTGGAATAACCTCCAGAGGCCTGTTTAGAAGCCTAGCGTAGTCTACGGCAGCCGGTAGGCCGGGCTTCAGGAGACTATCCGGGCTTAAAACCTTGAACAACGGGTTTCTAAGGGCAAGCTCCTCCTCCTTCCCTATGAAGACAGGCTGGTTCAGCCCGTTGGCTAATGGTATGAGGCTGTCGTTCCTGTGCCCGGTTGACTCCACCAGCAGTAGGAGCTCGTTAACACCGCTGCTTAGAACACTCTTGTCGACTTCAACCCTGAGCGAGTGCTTAGCGTGTCCGACGAGCCTGCCGTTTAGAAAAATCGTAACGTAGTCGTTAACCCTAGGTATGAAGAGAACTATTTTTTCAACCCAGGGCTTGAAGACGAAACTGTTCAAATACCAGATGTGACCGTTTCCAGTCATGCCTAGAGCCTCAGGCGGGGCTAGCCTCCCCATGTCGACCCATTCCCACCGTCTAAACTCGTCAACATCCTCAACCATGCTTCTCCAGTCCTCGTTGAGGCTAGTCGCTTCCTCCTTGAAGGCTTCCTCCGGCAGTGTGAACGAGTAGACCCATTTATCCCCGTCGTACGAGCCCTTTAAGCCAGCCCTGTTCACCATAAGCCTCCTGGGCTTCCAGGGCACGATTACCCTGACAAGCCTGTCGTCACCCTTCTTGAACTCAATGCTCATCGCTAGGGAATCGCTGTCGGAGGAGTATTCTCTGAGAAGGCTGAAGCCTGAGACTACTGCGATCCTCTTCCCCCAGTGTTCCGCGAACCATGTTCTCGCAGCACGCTGCCTGCTTAACGCGATGAAAAGCAGCCTGGGAGGCGCCTCGCCCACGATCCTGATGAAGTCTTCCTCAAGGATTCTGAAGCTAACCGTCTCCCTGGCGCCGTTTGAAGAATGCACCAGCGTAGCCTCATGCTGCTCACCCGGCTCGCCGTAGAGAATCAGTATCGTCCTGCCGTTGAGATCATACGAGTAGAAAACCTGGCATGTTGAGAACTCCAGGGTCCAGCCGTTAGCCAGCTTAACGTTCACAGGCAGGACCAGTGCTTTCCTGCCGCGCACCCTGATCCTCCTGGCCCCAATGTTTTTTAAACGGAGCTCCGCCTCAGCGGGCTGAGTATTCATGTTTGAGACTAGAATGAAGGCTTCTCCCTCCCTGGTTCTCGAGGAAACCCTTATGCCGGGAGTGTCGCATTCAACAAGAGTCTTGTCTACGACGGAGGATGCGAAGAACTCGCTGAACGATTCCAGCAGGCCTCCCATAAGCCTTACCGCCCAGTATCTATCACCCAGCTCGCCCCACTCCCTTACAGCAGCCTGGTAGTCGTAGGTTGACGCAATGTTCTTCCCAGTCCAGTATCCGAAGTTCGTGCCGCCGTGAAACATGTAGAAGCTTACCAGGCTGAAGCCTTCGAAAACCATTGTTTTAAGAAGCATGTCCGTCCACTCAGCAGGTATATCGCCCCTGTCCGTGGGAAGCCTTCCGCCGAACGATGTGAACCATCCTCCTTCAAACTCCATTATCATCCTTGGCTTACCCGGCTGCTCCGAAGCAAGGCTCGCAGCCTCGTTCAGAGGCCAGTCCAGCGCCCACGGGTCCGGGTAAATATCTATCGAGTCTATTATTTGCGTGCCCCTCAGGAACCTGTCTACGTTGTGAACAATCGGGATGTCTACACCCTTTTCCCTAGCAGCCTCGTAGAGCTTCAACAGGTAGGGCACGTTCCCCCAGAAATACTCGTTTTCAATCTGGAAAAGTATTACGCTTCCCCCTCTCGTAGCAAGGTGCCTCCTTATCTCCGGAATAACATGGTCGTAGTAGCGTAAAGCATGCTTCATGAAGCCCTCGTCAAGGCTTCTCGGCACTATTCCCCTGCCTATCAGCCAGGCTGGGAGCCCTCCGAAATCCCATTCCGAGCATATGTATGGGCCTGGCCTAGCTATCACGAGCAGCCCATGCTTCTCGCAGAGCCTTAGGAACTCGTCGACATCGCGCCAGCCTGAGAAGTCGAAGCAGCCCTCCTCCCTCTCATGCCAGTTCCAAGCGAAGTATATTGTCGCAGAGTTTAAGAAGGCCCTCTTCATCTTGATGAGCCTGTCCTCCCAGAGCCCCCTGGGAACCCTGAAGTAGTGTATCTCGCCGCTGTAGATGAACACCGGCTTCCCGTTTATCCTCAGCGAATTCTCGTCGAAATCCACGACGCTCATTTCAAAACATCCTTTCTAAAGCCGTGTGCTTAACACTCGTGGACAACAATCCTCTTCTCCTCTTTAAAGGAGCAGGCTTCCCACGCGCCCCGTTGCAAACGCCTACTGTTCCACACTCCAACAGGACCACAAGCCTATGCGTGTAGAATTCAGATTTAAGCTTAATCTCCATGTTTAAAAGCCTGTTTAAACGCTGCTGGAAGCGGGTCAGGGTGGCACTAGGATAACCTTTATCGCTCCCTCAAGGCCCTTCTCACTGTATTCGAAGGCTTTCCTGAATTCTGAAAGCGGGAACACGTGTGTAACGATCCTGTCCACCTTAACCTTCCCCGTTCTTATGTACTCTATGGCGAGAGGATAGCAGTATGGCCCAAGGTGGGAACCGTAGATGTCGAGCTCCTTCCTGTCCCCTATTATAGACCAGTCTACGGTGGCGGGCTCCCTGAAAACTCCGAAGACAACCATCCTGCCGAGTTTCCTAAGCATCTCCAGGCCCTGGGGCACCGCCTCAGGATATCCTGTTGCCTCAATGTAGACGTCGCAGCCGTATCCTCCGGTTAACGCTTTAACCGTTTTAACCGCATTCTCCCTAGCGACGTTGATAACCATGTCTGCGCCCAGCCTCTCAGCAAGGTCGAGCCTCCTGTCCCTAGTGTCCAGCGCTATAAGCCTGCCAGGGTTCTTCATCCTCGCCACTTGAAGCATGCACAGCCCTATGGGACCCATTCCAGCAATGGTGACGACGTCTCCAAGCTCGATCCTCGCCCTCTGGACAGCGTGGATAGCGCAGCTTAAGGGCTCAATCATTACAGCATGCTCATCCGGAATCTCGCTGGGAACCCTGTGAACTATCGACCCATACGGGTACTTCATGAACTCTGCGAAACCACCGTCGTCGACGCCTCCCTGGAAGCCGAAAACGTAGTTTCTCTCACACATCCAGTACTGCCCGCTCCTGCAGAAACGGCATGTCCGGCATGGGAATATCTGCTCCGCAACAGCCTTTTCCCCTATTTTGACTCCGAGCTCCTCCGTTCCCACGCCGAGCTCGACGACAGTCCCTATGAACTCGTGCCCAGGGATAACCGGGGGTGTAACATACGGTTTCTCCCCTCCCCAGAGCGAGAGGGCACCATGGTAACTCTTAACGTCGCTAGCGCAGACGCCGCATGCGCCGACTTCGACGAGAACCTCCCCGGGGCCAGCCTCAGGAGCGTCAACGTATTGAAGCCTATAGTCCCCGGGGCCGTGGCAGACAACCGCCTGCATCCTCCTGGGAGCCATGGGTATGAACCTTTGTAAACCAATATATTTCTTTACCTTCCCGGAATAGCATTCTAAGATACGTTTGACGGCCTTTCCAGCCGGAACCCGTGTGCACTGGGACGGGAAGCGCTTAAATGCTTCCCTTGGAGGATGAGCCGCAGTGACTATTCATGTACGAGTATGCTGAGGCTGCGAAGCCTTTTCTAATAGGCCAGGGTAGGAACGCTGTTCTTTTGATCCACGGCTTCACAGGTCTGCCCCATGAGATGAGGGAGTACGGCGAACATCTTGCGAGCAGGGGCTTCAGGGTTTACGCCCCGCTTCTACCCGGGCACGGCTCATGCAAGGAGGAGATGATTAAGACTGGGAGGGCCGACTGGGTGAGGGGCGCGGAGGAGGGCTTGAGGCTCCTCCACGAGGAGGGGGCTGAGAACGTTTTCGTCTCAGGCCTTTCAATGGGCGGTACTTTAACGCTTCATCTCGGTGAAAAGCATCCTGAGGTAAGGGGGCTCCTGCCGGTGTGCGGGCCGGTTTACCTGACCGACTGGAGGCTTCGCTTCCTACTGCCAATCGTAAGCAGGTTTACAAACTATTACTCTGAGAACCTGAGCGATATTCTGGATAAGAGTGCTCTAGACAATCCTGTCGCGAGGGAGCACAGGAGGCGTTACGACAAGATTCCGCTCCCATGCGTGGCTGAGCTGCTCGAGCTGATAAGGGAGACAAGGGAGAGGCTGAGCATGGTTAAACAGCCTATTCTCATTGCTCAGGCCAAGAGGGATAGGGTTGTCCCTCCGGGTAATGCTCACCATATTTATAGAAGCGTCTCCTCAACTGTTAAAAGGGTTCTCTGGCTTGAGAACTCTGGCCACGTGGCCACGATGGATTTCGACAAGCATGTTCTTTTCAAAGAGGCTGCTGGCTTCTTCAATTCTCTAATACAGTAGAATACTTTGAAAAAAGCGGGTCGCGCGCCGAGGTTCACTCTAATATTCTTCTCCAGCCCGATCCACTTTTTCTCTAAGCCTTTTTCCTCCCCTAACAGTAATCTTTAAACGCCTACTCGGCTCCGGCGTGCCGACGACGATCTCTCTCCTCCCTTTTCCCTTAAGCTTCAGCCGGATTTTCACTTCGCGTGTTTCACCCGGCGAGAGGTCAACGCTCCTCCCAGCCAACTCCTCGCTGCCGCTCACCACCATAACCGGGACAATGTCTGAGATAGGCCCGTTGTTCCTGAGCCTAACCGTCAGCGTGAAGGCTTCTCCAGAAGCCACTGTCCCCCTGTCCGTCTTAAGGCTGACGCACCTCACGTCTGCAACAATCCTTCTCTCAATTTCGAGAGATGATTGAAGCCTAATGTCCTCTGAGGATGCTCCAACCATTATTTTAAACTCCCCTGGCTCAACGACCCGCCTCATATTCTCATCCAGGAAGGCGAGGTCGTCTGCAGTCAGGTTGAAGACGATCCTCCTGCTTTCCCCGGGTTTTAAAAATACTCTTTGGAATCCTTTAAGCTCTTTAACAGGCCTGGCGACGCTCGCCACAGGATCCTGAACATAGAGCTGAGCGACCTCATCCCCCTCTTTCTCACCAACGTTGGCGACGTCGAAGCCTATTTCAAACGGGCCTTCTTCGCCACGTTTTTCAACCTTAAGATTGCTGTACTCGAACCTCGTGTAGCTTAAGCCGTGTCCAAAAGGGAAGAGCGGTCTGCCGGACATGTCGACGTAGTCGTAGCCCCTGCCCGTCGGCTTATAGTTGTAGTAGAGCGGGAGCTGCCCGACGTACCTAGGCCAGGTGAACGGGAGCCTGCCAGCAGGATTATAGTCTCCGAAAAGAACCTCTGCGATAGCGGTCCCACCCTCCTGACCAGGGTACCATGCTTGAACCAGTGCATGCACCTTCTTAATCCACTCGCCTGTGACTGCGCTTCCAGTAATGAGGACAACTATCGTGGGAGTGCCTGTTTCAACAATCCTTTCAATCATAATCTCCTGTAGCCTCGGCAGGTCGAGCACCGCCCTGTCCCTCCCCTCTCCCTCGATTATCTCTGCAAAGAATACTGCGACGTCGGATTTCCTCGCGAGCCTTACGGCCTCCCTCACCTCCGGCACCGCCTCGTCAACATAGTCCCAGAGCAGGAATGCTGCAGCGTCGCCCAGGTGCTCGTAGTACTCTATCTTAATGTCGTACTGTTTACCCTTTTCAAGCTTTACGGCGACAGTATCCAGCGTAACACCCCTGTTGTGCCAAGAGTCGATGAGAAGCCTGCCGTCGAGCCAGAGCCTGACGCCGTCGTCGCTAGCGAGGCCGATTTCAAACACTCCGGTCTTGGGTGCGACCAGTCTCCCGGTCCAGCGGACTGAAAAATCATCCTGAGGGAGCTCTGGGCCTGGTGAGCCTGTTCCCCAGTTGAAATTAACCTGCTTGTCAATCCTTGTTGAAACAGGTTTTCCCTTCAGCTCACGGTTGTCAAAGTATTCTCCCTTTAAACCATGGTTCTCTTCCCCAGGTCCCGGCACCAGGAACCTCGAGGGTATTGGAACATACTTTCCTACGGCTGTTGAAACCTTGACGTGGCGTATCTTTGTCCCGGGCTTGGCTTTCCTCCTTATGCCTTCAAGCGGGGTTACGGCGTATCGCGGGATGGTGCTGTAGCCTCCAAGCTTAACGCTGTCGGAAGCAGGCCCAAGGACCGCTATAGATTTTATCTTCTCCCTGTCTAAAGGCAGAACGTTGTCCTCGTTTTTAAGAAGGACGATCGCCCCCCTCGCTGCTTGAAGAGCGAGCTGAACATGCTGCTCGCAGTTGCAGAGTTTCTCAGCCTCCTCGGGGTCTGTGAAAGGCTTGTCGAAAAGCCCTATTAGGAACTTGGCCCTCAGGACTCTTCTAACAGCCTCGTCTAAAACCTCCATGGCTATCATGCGTTTCTCAACCGCTTTGGCAAGCGGGTCTCCGAAAACATATGTCTCCGGAAGCTCTACTTCCAGCCCGGCTTCGACGGCGAGCTTAGCAGCCTCTTCGAGCGTCGCTGCGACGCGATGGTTGAAGAATATTCCTGCGACGGAGCCGTAGTCTGAGACGACGAACCCTTGGAAGCCCCATTCGTCTCTGAGAATACTGGTTAGGAGCCGCCTGTTGCTTGAACACGGAGCCCCGTCTAGAGAGTTATACGCGGCCATCAGGGAGAGAGCGCCAGCCTTCACACACGCCTTGAAACCAGGGAAGTAGACTTCTCTGAGAATCCTCTCTGAAAAATGGATCTCGTTGCTGTCCCTCCCGCCGTCGCCTACAAAGTTGGCTGCGAAATGCTTAGGCGTCGCTATAACCCCTTCCTCAAGCATCGCCCTGCAGAATGATGAGCCCATTTCCGAGGTCAGGTACGAGTCTTCGCCGTAAGACTCCTCAGTCCTCCCAGCCCTAACGTCTCTAGCAATGTCGACCACTGGGGAGAGACACTGGTGGATTCCCCTGCTCCTTGTTTCCCTCGCAATCGCCTTTGAAACCCTGTAAACCAGCTCCCTGTCCCAGGTTGCCGCTAAGGCTATCGCCTGGGGGAAGCTTGTTGAAAACTTCGCTACGCATCCGTGTAGACACTCGTCGTGAATAATCACCGGTATTCCTAAACGGGTTTTCTCGACCGCTTTAACCTGGTACTGGTTCGCCTTTTCAGCCCCCTCCTTAGCCGGGAGGTCCCGGGTGACGTGCGTCAGGTTGCCTACGCCCTCATCCGGCATCTCCCTGCTGGACCTTAGTTGGGCAAGCTTCTCCTGAAGAGTCATCCTCTTGAGAAGGTCTTCAACCCTTTTCTCAACAGGCAGGCCCGTGTTTTCAAAAGGGTCTTTAACACTGTTCTTGTTGAAGTCAATCCAATCCTCATGGTAAATCTCGTTGCCGCTAACGTCCGGCGGAACATAATAGTTCCTCTTCTGCACGGACATTTTGGTTTAAACACGGGTTTGAAGCTTTTAAGGTTTTAAAACGTTCAAGACTTGCTGACAGGAGTCACCTTAGTTTGCCGCCCAGCCTTTTCAAAAGGCTCTCCGTCTTCACACGGATCTCCCTCGGATCCTCATCCCTCGGGAAGTAAACCCTCAGAGTGACGCTTTTGAAACCCTTCGGAATCTGCTCCCCGACGTATGTTTCAAGAACCTCTATCCTGAAGGCTTCAGGCATGAATCTCTCAAGGATCTCCCTGCAGAAGCCGTGTTCAAACTCTACGGGGAGCATTACTGAGAAGTCTAGGCTTGACTCTCCGAAGAGGCTTCTCCTAGCCTCCATCGTAGCCTTCTCGTCCAGAAGCATCACGTTGAATAGGCTTAGGTTCACTGTCTTCTTCCTACTCTCCTCTATTTCAATCGTGTTGGCTGAAACACTCTTAAGTATGCCGAGGTGAAGCTTCCCGGTTTGAATGTTTTCCAGGCAGACTTTTTTACCGATAAGACCTTCAAGAATGTTCTTCTCCCTCTGGAGGGTTGAAACCATCCTATCCGACATGGATAAGAGAGTTGTCGAGGATTCTGTCGACATAAAATGTTTGCAGGAGGATGCGATCTGTCTAACTATCTCTCTAATGTTTTTTGTCTTAGTCTCCTCGTAAAGTCTAACCGCCTGAGTTATAAAGGCTTCCTGAACATCCGAAACATACGGGTTATAAACCTGTAACTGCGCGTAGAGTTCAGGGTTCTGACAGATAACTCTGTAGACAATCGGGAGAAATGCGTTGTAAATGGGGCTTGAAAACCGTCTGGATTGCTTCAAATCCACGTTCATCTCTCTAATCACTCCTGCGAAAACCATGGTTGTGAAATGCGTTAACCCCTGAACTATACTCATCATCCGATCATGGTCCGCTCCAGTTGTCACAACAATATCAGCCCCCTTATGTTCAAGAAAGCTCTTCACCCTGTTGAACCATTTCTCAGACCTGACAGGTATTATCGCAACCACTTGATCCTTAATATCCTTAACCCTAGGACCGAACATGGGGTGTATGCTTACCAACTCTACACCTGGAGGAGAATGCTTCAACATTGCCGAGATAGCTTTCGTCTTTATAGATGCGATGTCGACAAGCAGAGAACCTTCTCTCATGCTTGGGGCAACCTCAGCTATCACCTCCGGAGTATTCTCGACAGGCACCGAGACTATTACAATGTCTGATTCTGAAGAAGCCTTCCTATTTTCCCGTTCATACCTGACCCCCATCGTTTTAACCAGCTTGGCTCCCTCGATCTCATCAGGGTCGGCAACAATGATTTCTACGCCCTCTATTTCCTTGAGGAAACCCACTACCCATTTCCCCATTGCGCCACAGCCACCTATGATCGACACTTTCACAACCATTTACACCCTGTTTAGTACCCGCTCAGCCTCTATTTTTATCTTAACTCCAGAAGCCATCAGCATCCGACGCTATCCCCTTAAACAGTTTAAAGACGGCAGAGCCTCACAATACGTAGAGATACACGGTGTGAAGATGCTGTTTTCCCGAGGGTATGCTCTTGGATTTTAATGGTTTCAAGCCTTCAAGAGGATGATCGTGAACGAGAATCCTTGTTCCACGGGGGCATTCATCCAGCAGCTTTATGGTAAGCCCCTTAACAATGGAGGGGAATGGATAAACATAGATGAGTTTGAACCGTGACAGGTCTACCCTGAAGAGGTCTGCCTGAATTAGGTTAACCATATGATTGAGCCCTGCTTCTCTCACCCTTCTTCTCGCAATGTTGATTAGCCTGCAGTCGAGTTCAAACCCTACGCTAAAAACTTCATATTTCTCGGCCGCCCTTAACAGAGCATTACCGTCTCCGCACCCAAGATCTGCTAAAACATCCTTGGGATTTAGCTCTGCTAACTCTAGTGCAACATCAACAACTTCAATTGGGCTTGGTAAGTATGGGAATTCGCCAAGCATGTGTGAAATCAGTAGGTCGCGCCCCCCCATGATGGTTTCCTCCAAACCTGCCGCTTTAAGTATGATAAACACTGTTAAAAGGCTTATTCCTATGATTTATATAAACATGAAGAACATGTCTAAGAAAAGTTTAAAATATGTAACCAGAAGCATTTTGAAAAAATAAATGAAGCTAGTAGTGTTTGAAGATGATTCGACCCATAATTTTGAGCCGCTTACTCTAACTAGAGGAGTTTTTGACCTTAGGCTTGGCTTATTCTCATTTGCAGACCGTATTAAACACTTTATGCAGGTTGAGCAAATAGACTTTCTGACAAGAGACTATATTGCAAGACACATCAGGGAGAGTAGAGAGGTCAGGGCTAACGAGCCTGAAAAAATAGATGATGAAACCCTTTTCGTTAATGGGACACTGGTTTTCGACAAAGAGCTTCGTAAAATGGTTCAGAAGATTAAACCTGGAACCGTTGTTCTCAAGGAGAGCAGACTGGTCTTAGCCAGATTCAGCGAAACCTCTGCAAGAGAAGTAGCCTCACTGCTTATGAATGCACCGGGTCTCGATGCGACGAAATTGATAAGGGAAAAGGCTTCGGAACATGTTGAATATAGTGGAGAATCATTGATAACAAACTTCTGGGAGATCATAGAGAGGAATGCCTCTCAAATAACTGCGGATTACGAAGCTATGCCTAGGCTTCGGTCAAGGATACCTGTTGAAACTCGGATAATAGGGAAGAGGAAAAACGTGTACATAGGAAAAGGCTCGAATATTGATCCCAATGTTATGCTGAATGTTGAAAAAGGCCCGGTATACATAGGGGAGGATTGCGAAATACATTTCAGCAGCTTTATACAGGGCCCAGCCTATATTGGGCCTGGGACAATAGTGCATCCTTTCTCGATCATAAGGGAGGGGTCCAATATCGGGGCTGTTTGCAGAGTCGGGGGAGAAATTGAGGAAACAATAATACAGGGTTATTCGAACAAGCAGCACGTTGGGTTTCTCGGCCATGCTTATGTCGGGGAATGGGTTAACCTGGGAGCATTGTTCACGAATTCCGATTTAAAGAACACGTATGGAAACATTAGAATCACGGTTAGAGGCAGGAAGGTTGACTCGGGCAGAATAAAGCTAGGAGGGATCATTGCGGACCATGTTAAAGCATCAATAGGCACACTCGTCTACACTGGGAAAAAGGTTGGAGTTGCATCGAGGATAGAGGGGCTTGTTATGGAGGATGTTCCCTCCTTCGTATTATATGCTAAAACTCATGGATTTCCGGTTTGGGAGATAAGCGTTGAGGAAGCGGCAAAAGTCGCTAAGAGAATGATGGCTAGGCGTAAAGTTGAGTTCACGGCTGCAGATGAACAGTTGCTGAGAAATGTTTTCGAGCTGACAAGAGGAGAGCGCGAGGAGAAGAAGCCTCATATAGGAGCTTAAGTTTAGTTAGGCACTAAGCTGGTCACTTATAGCAGGATGCGGGAGCCTCTAGCCTGTCCATGTCCTCCTTAGCCAAGCTCCAGCCTGCTGCCCCAATGTTCTCAACAACTCTTTCCGGTTTAGAGGCTCTAGGTATTGGAAAAACCATCCTACTCTTACTTATAAGCCAGTTGAGAGCTATTTGGGCAGGGGTCTTACCACCATACTTTCTGCTGACCTCCTCTATTATGGGTTTCAATCTTCCTGAGGCCTTAGACAGGGTGCCGTGGGCTAGAGGCCGGTAAGCCATTATTGCAATATTGTTTTCTTCACAATATGGTAGAAGATCACGTTCTATACGCCTGACCGCGAGACTGTACTCTACCTGATTGGACACTATCTCGTGGTTCGGTAACGCTTCCTGAGCCTTCTTCAACTGTTCCAGCGAGAAGTTGCTTACTCCCACGTGCCTGACTTTACCCTCCTCTACTAGTCTGCTCATAGCGCGCATAGTTTCCTCTATAGGCACCCTTGGGTTTGGCCAATGAATCTGATACAGGTCTATGTAGGAGCAACCCAGCCTCCTAAGGCTTCTCTCAGCAGCCTTCAAAACACTCGGGTAGCGAAGGTTAGTGAGCCAGACTTTAGTCGCTATGAAAAGCTCGTCCCTCCTAAACCCCCTTATCGCCTCGCCCACCAAGTTCTCCGTCTGGTATATTTCAGCAGTGTCAATAAAGTTGATTCCGAGTTCAATACCCCTTCTTAAAGCAGCTTTCTTCAATTCCCTGTTCCGATTTAGGCCAAACATTCTTGCTAAAGCAATATAAGTAGGATCGTAGTAAGTTCCCATCCCAATGACTGAAACCTTGAACCCCGTTTTACCGAATCCGCGGTACTCCATAGCTCTACGTATATCAGATGGTTTCTAAAAAATTTAAATGAAATGCAGAACCCGCCTTAGTGTTGTAAGCAACTTGAAGGAATCAAATATGATTCACTTCTAAATCTGGAGAAAAGTCGCCTGTTGATATAAGGCAATGACTACGAAAAACTAGGCCTTAACCTTCATCCTGATGAACGAGTCTTGGGCCTTGGAGCGCGTAGCCTTCACGATGTGTAGGCATGGCGGGTAGCTAAGCTTCTCTACCTGAGCCCTTGCTTCTACAAGAATCGCGTCAGCCACACATTTTCCGCTGAGAACCTTTGCAACCAATCCTGATCACACAAGCTCCTTGTAGAGCGGAAACTTCTCGCATAAGACTCTTACTTTCTCCCTGCACTCAGCTATAACACTGTTTTCAAGCATCTTCGCCTTAAACTCTCTTACGTACTTCTGCCTATTTTTCGGGGGTAGTTTGAATTTGAGTGTTTCACGAGCAATTTTGGCGAGAATCTCTCCTATCTCCTTCATCTCCGCCTCCCTCATTCCACGGGAGGTGACTGCGGGTGTGCCAGCCCTCACGCCACTAGGGTAGAATGGTGAAGACTTCTCCCCTGGGACAGTGTTCTTGTTGACGATGATTCCGCATAGTTCTAGTGCCTCCTGAACAAGGATGCCTTTACCCACCCCGTTGTCTGACAAGTCTATTAAAACCATATGTGTATCTGTTCCTCCAGTGACCAGTTTCAACCCGTGTTCAATAAGCGTCTTGCCAAGAGCCCTAGCATTTCTAACAATCTGCTCCGCATACTCCTTGAAAGCCGGCTCCTGAACCAGTTTAAGCGCTACGGCTATCGCAGCAATATTATTCTCATGGGGGCCACCCTGTAGACCAGGGAAAACTGCTTTATCTATCTTCTCAGGCAGATCCTCATCCTTCCTCAAACCCTTCTCCGTAACCATTATCATGGCTGCACGCGGCCCTCTCAGGGTCTTATGTGTCGTTGTCGTTATTATGTGGGCATGTTGAGAAGGACTAGGGTGTACACCAGCCGCTACAAGGCCAGCTATGTGAGCTATATCCGCAGCCATGTATGCACCCACCTCGTCAGCCATCTCCCCGAATTCTTTGAAGGGGAATGTCCTAACGTATGCGGAGTAGCCGCACCATATGAGCTTAGGCTTATGCTCCCTAGCCAGTTTCCAAGCCCCATCAATGTCAATCAAACCATCCTCCTTCACGTGGTACGGGACACTCCTGTAAAAGATCCCGCTGAAGTTAACCCCCCATCCATGGGAGAGGTGGCCGCCCTCCCTGAAGTCAAGCCCCATTATGGTGTCCCCCGCTTTACACGTAGAAAGGTAGACAGCTAGGTTCGCAGGAGTCCCAGAGTAGGGTTGGACATTCACGTAGGGGACGCTGAAAACCTTTTTAGCTCGCTCTATCGCAAGCTTCTCAACCTCGTCTACAACCTCGTTTCCACCGTAATACCTACGCCCAGGGTAACCCTCCGAATACTTGTTTGTGAAAACCGATCCGAGTGCGGATAGAATAGGGACAGGAGCGAAGTTCTCGGAAGGTATTAAGTCAAGGGTTTCACGCTGGCTTTGGAGCTCCCTCAGGATTAGCCTGCCGACCTCCTCATCAGTCTTCATCAAGTCTTCAAGCCAACAGGACATATAACGTTATTCTCGACGCCACCCACACCCTTATAAGGGCTTCGATTTGCGAGAAACACTTATTCCGGCTCCTGAATAATCCTTGCAATGTTTTTAGCGCTTCAACAATCCTAGGCAACGGTAAAACCTTTTTATAACTAGTTGTTGTCCAGGCTTGGGAATGGATGAGGAGCTCGCCGACGCTAAGGCTGGGCTTAGAAGGATTGCGATGGAAAAAATCCTCTCCATGACTTAGCAGAGACGGAGTAAAAGCTTAAAGATCACCTCCAAGATTAAAGAGCTTAAAGAGTTCTCCAGAGCCAGGTGCGTAATGGTCTACGTTTCTAAGAGTGACGAGGTCGCGCGCGCACGCTAATAAACCTGCGAAGATCATGCTCTGAAGCAACAGGTTTGAGAGAAGTACACTCGCTATCACTGTCAAGATGCTGCCTAAGAGATAGAAAACTCTTTTGCTCATGAATACTGGCTCTGAAACTCTTAGGAATTGCAGGTTGTAGCCTGAGACGCTGACCCTGTACATTCCCCCCTTATACTTGTAGACTAGGCTGTGCGGGGAGCTCCACAGTTAGGGCATTTCGATTCGCCTTCAGGGAAAATAGTCCCGCAGTATTTGCATGAAACAGTTGTCAATAATGCTTTTGGAACTTGAGATGATTGAGCAACCTGTATTTCAATTGCTCTACTTGTTGCGTCTGGACGACCATCCACTGCAACAACTCCTTTCAGACTCCATACTACAACTCTGTCAACACTTTTAAATGAAGGTTGTGTTCCAGGCGGAATAGGGATTTTAAATTGAAAGTTTTGAATAAAGCCTTCAGATATACGCATCGCCCCAATCAGCCGAGGCTTGGCTGAGAAAAGTATTGCAGACTCCCAAACCTGCCGATCAACCTCTCTTTTAAGGGCTTCATCATAAACCCTTCTTATTTTGCGTACTCGCTCAACGCATTCAAGCTCACATCTGATCTCAGTACAATCAAACTCCTCTTGAGACTCCACTTGAACAACACCCTCCACAGCATCGCCAAGAACAAATAACGGTTTCTTCAGGGTTACGGATACATTGACCTTTGGAGAGGTAACCTTCTCCTTCAGCTTTCTGAATACACTCATCTTAAGAAGAGGTTTTCTTGGAAGATTTAAACTTTAAAGTTCCTCATCCTTCCCCCTGTAAAAATCCTAGATGCGTTCCCTTAGAAGTATTCTAACAGTTTCGTAAAGGAAGAAAACTGCTCCTAGAAACAAGATTAAAAGCGAGAAGAAGTAGCTTCAAGCCATTCCTTGTTTACAGCATCATTACCCGACATAGGTAATTCCCTATACGTCTTCTCAATAGCCTTTCTAGTCGCATCTAGGTTCAACCCTTCTAAGCGAGAAGACTCGTTTAAAAATGGTGTTAAGCGGTTCTTAACTCAGCCGTATATTCTTTCAATAGCAATCGGTCTGGTTGCAAACATTTCGAAAATAGATTTACCTGAATTGGTTGCGGTCTTCACAAACATCGTCTCGTTTATCAACATTGTTATAATACTTATAGCATTAGGCGTGTTCATCAAGCTTCCGGTGAAAAAACTTATGCGGGAGATACTTGTGTCCGCAGCCGTTAAAATCCCGCTTGGAGGATTAGTTGGCTTAACATTCGCCAGCTTATTCTGCTTAACACAGCAAGCATTGAAAGTCACATTGATCATAGCGTCTCTTCCACCTGCCTTCATGACTTTGATACATGCCAGCACTGAGAACCTAGATCTGGAGTTCGCCACAATCCTGCTCGGCTCAATTCTCGCCATCGGGATCCCGATAATAGTTTTCTACGGTCTACTTTTCTCGGTTTAGATCATCTTTACCACATATAGCTGAAGACAGTGAGAAACACTTATTCCCCTTTCTCGGTAAAGGGTATATGTAGAAGCAACAAGGGATTTAAGTGTAACGCTTGTTGAAAAACCCGTCCCATGCTGAACCATAAAGGTTTTAAACAGTAGTCTTTTGGATGGGGCAGAGCTTGTCATCCGCCAAGTTGGAGAAAACAAGCCTGTTTAGAAAAACAGGCCGGAGGATTATTGTGTGGCTAGACAGGTTCTCCGAAAAAAGGGGGGCAGCATATTCAATTTATTTCGCTTCAATCATATTTTTCTTCGGAGTAATTCTACTCCCCTCCCTGCTGGGGATCCTGTTTAAAATTGATATGGTTCAAGAAGTTTTGTCAAACCCGGAGATGCTTGAAAAATCATTTTCAGCAATCTTCTCATCGATCATCATGGCCACCATAGTTTCTGTTGTAGATGTGATCGCCGGGTTGCCGCTCGCCTGGATCATTGTTAAGAGAAGAAACCGTTGGATGACTATAGTAGATTCCCTTGCAGACCTTCCGATGATAATACCGACAGTGATACTCGGATACTCGACGCTCCTACTCTGGTGCAAAGATGCGCCTTTCTCAATAATCGGTTTCCCGAGTCTTTTACCAGGGTTCCTTACGGTTTTCCTTCTACACTTCTCCTTCTCCTACCCTGTGGTTGTAAGGGTTCTTGTAGGTAAGCTGATGGAGATTGACGCTACTTACGAGATCGCGGCCAGAACACTTGGAGCATCCTCATGCACCGCCACTAGGACGATAAGCCTCCCGATGCTTAAATCAGGCATTATCGCATCCCTAATTCTCTCGTTTGCAAGATCTCTTTCAGAGACAGGGGCAACACTAATGGTTGCAGGAAGCTTTGAAAACGGGCCAGTCTTCATAAAAAGGTCCATAGATAGTGGACTGGTTTCTCCAATGGTTTTCGTCAGCCTTATGCTAATAGTTTTCTCGATACTAATACTCTTAGGATTAAGATTATTCGGCTTCAAATTGAGGATACCTTTTAGAAAAGCCTATAGGGTTGAGGCTTTTTTAAGCAGGAAGCCTGTTGCCTATGTTAGGGACTTATCCGCGTTAATCGTTTTCGTTCTTCTAGTTCTTCTTCCAGCATTATACATGGTTATCGCTAGACTGCCTTTAATGCTGGAGTCAGGTGTAATGGGGAAAATTTTTCTAGACGGTGGCGTATGGTCATCATACTGGGTCAGCGTCTGGAACTCGTATCTCATAGGTTTTCTAGCAACCTTAATCAATATTCTGTTCAGCCTACCTATGGCCATAGTAATCGCTAGAAACAGATTGGGGAGAAGTCTTTCAAAGCTTTTAGAAGCGTTAAGCAACACCTCCATAATAATGCCTTCTGTCGC